>Ga0182793_1000399_pt1 | contig 35528 bp, 34 predicted proteins | sample Passage237A_FD_130498 | JGI IMG/M metagenome (GOLD analysis project Ga0182793, IMG submission 130498) | Cellulose adapted compost microbial communities from Newby Island Compost Facility, Milpitas, CA, USA - Passage2 37A (version 2) (version 2) ... | reverse complement strand
GATCGGGATCGTCGCCGGCCGCGGCGGCCGACGGCGGGGGTAGGCCACCGATTCTATGCTACAGCCCGATATATCTTGAGAGCCGCGACAGCAGTTTGCGACCCCCATTCAAGACAATCATCGTCGGAACAAAAAGACGGAAAAGCGGCCATTCTCACCTTTGGCGAATACGCCGGTCGAACGTATTGCGGTAGCGGCTTTAGAAGGGAAGCCTTACAAACGCAGGTTGTGGATAATCCTGATCGCAGATCGTTTGCCTGACAACTCGGTGCCATCATCTGTTCAGCAGAGGAGAAGTCGCATGGACGGATTTTACTCGGCCTACTTTACCGGCGTAATCGGCAACAGCATGGCACTATTTTCATTTCGCGATGGGCAGATCACAGGGGTGGACGTTGGTGGAATGCAGTATGATGGCGAATACAGCGTTGATGATGACAAGTCGCTCATCACAGGGCGAATTGTCTATGTGATCCTGCCTGGTCAGCAACTTATCACCGGTGCGGCGGCCGGCTCGGAGCCTGTACGCATCGAATTCCCCTTAGAGCTTCCCACCGGTTTCGCAGACGGGCGGGTCCTCTCGCTTCCAACTCCCAGCGGCGTAGTAAATGCGCGCTTTCAAAAAATTCGGAGTTGGTAGCCCATGACTTTGTATGAAACGCTAAATGCTTGGATACTTGCCCTCACTTTGATTGCAATACTAGTCGGTCCTATTGCGGCAGTGACGGTAACTCGTTGGGGCGATGAGCGGCGCGAAAAGAGAAAACGAAAGCACGACGTACTAACAACGCTGATGCGAACGCGGCCGGCGCGCCTATCTTACGAGCACGTTGGAGCTCTGAACCTCATTCAGTTGGAGTTCTACGATTCCCCAGCGGTCCAAACGGCATATGGGAGATATATTGACATCTTATACCAAGAGGCACCTCAAGGCGATGATGCTGGCAAGAGGTTTGCTGAAGAGAGATCCGACCGTTTCATCGAATTGCTGCATCAGATCGCTAAGGACATGAGCTACGCTTTCGACAAAAAGGACCTAGAGAAGCTCTCCTACGGGCCTCAGGGTTGGGAGAACGACGAGAGTTCCATCCGAATGCTCAGAGCAATGTCGATGGACGTCCTTACCGGCCGCCAAAGTTTGTCGGTCGTGATGCGACCATCAGCAACGCCAGGGCCGATGTTCCCACCGCCGCCCGAAATACAGCCTGCTCAGATACCCCCGAGCGAAGGTTAGAGCAAACCCAGCGACAGTAGTTGCTCGCCGTTCTTCGATTTGTTTCTGGCCTGTGTGCGTCGGCGTACAACGTTCATGTTGCTCGTCCCGCCCACCCGTTTGGGGAGCTTTTCCTGTCTTAGGCGTCCTAACTAGATGTCTGCTTTCCCATCGACGCCAACGCAAGCCGCCAGTCCGCAAACCACCCCATTGCGGTCCTTTGCTCGTGCCTCAATTTAGAGGGCTATAGCGTAGACGCAGTTTTCCGTTTCATCGGCTTCGGCCCCCTCGATACCGCGCGGGTGGGCAGGCTCCCTCACCCGGCCCCGCGGGCCGACTTCTCCCCCGCGGGGAGAGGTGGGTACGGGCCCCCGGTCTCAAAAACGAAAACGCCGGCCGCGCGATCCGCGGCCGGCGTTCGGGAAACTGGTGCCCAGAAGAAGACTCGAACTTCCACGCCTTGCGGCACACGGACCTGAACCGTGCGCGTCTACCAATTCCGCCATCTGGGCGACGGGCGAGTAACTAGGGCGGCGCCTCGGCATTGTCAATGCGGTTCGCGCAGAGATTTTAGAAGTTTGCCCCGTCCCAATGGGCGATGGCGCCGCGGTCCACCGGCGGAGCGTCGTCGAGGCAGTTGACATTGACCATCACCATGGCGTTGCCCTTGCCGTCGCTGCCGCGGGCGAAGGATTCGATGCCGCAGGCGCTGCAGAACAGGTGGTCGATCTTCTCGGTGTTGAAGCGGTAGAGGCTCAGCCGGTCCTCGCCGGAATGCAGAGTGAAATCGGCGGCGGGCACCGCCTGCATCACCCAGCCCAGCCGGCGGCAGCGGGAGCAGTTGCAATCGCCCATGCCGGCAAGATCGGTATGGGCGGTGAAGCGGACGGCGCCGCAATGGCACTGGCCGTGATAATCGCGTTTCTCGGGCATGGGGACCTCCTTCTCCGGGTACAAAACAAGAACATCCGGAGCGGCGAGTCAAGCGGCAATCGGGGGTCCCCTGCCCCCGGGCGGCTGGCCCGGCCGGGCGGCAAAACCGGCTTCCCCTTTGCCCGCAAACCTTCTAGAAGCGGGGAACGATCGGTCAGTTCCGGAGCCCCAGCCATGACCCGCAACGTCCCCAAGCTCGTCACCGTGTTCGGCGGATCGGGATTTGTCGGCACGCAGCTCGTGCAGCTGCTGGCGCGGCGCGGCTACCGCATCCGCGTGGCGGTGCGCCGGCCGGACCTGGCCGGGGAGGCTCGGATGCTGGGCAATGTGGGCCAGATCGTGCCGATCCAGGCCAATCTGCGCAACGCCGCCTCGGTGGAGCGGGCGGTGGCCGGCGCCGACATGGTGGTCAACCTCGTGGGCATCGGCCACGAAGCGGGCAAGCAGCGCTTTTCGGCCATCCATGTGGAGGGCGCCGCCGCGGTGGCGCGCGCCGCGCGGGCGGCGGGAGCGGAGGCGCTGGTGCACATGTCGGTGCTGGGGGCGGACAGGGCGGCCGAGGCCAGCCCCTGGGCGCGCTCGCGGCTGGACGGCGAGGCGGCGGTGCTGGCGGAATACCGGGGGGCGGTGATCCTGAGGCCCTCGCTGATCTTCGGCAAGGCCGACAGCTTCTTCAACCTGATGGGCGCGCTGGCGCGCATCCTGCCGGCGATGCCGCTGGTCGCGGGGGAAACGCGCTTCCAGCCGGTCTATGTCGGCGACGTGGCCGAGGCGCTGCTGCTGGCCGCCGAGGGCAGGGTGAAGACCGGGCGCGTCTACGAGCTGGGCGGGCCCGACATCGAGACGCACCGGCAATTGCTGGGGCGCATCCTGCGCGAGGCGGGGCGCGAGCGACCGATGGTGCCGGTGCCGGCGGGGCTGGCCAAGTTCGGCGCCACGCTCCTGTCCGTCCTGCCGTTCCGGCCGCTGATCACCCCCGACCAGGTGGAGCTGCTGCGGGTGGACAATGTGGTGTCCGAGGCCGCGACGAGGGAGAAGCGGACGCTGGCCGCCTTCGGCATCGCGCCGACCTCGATGGACACCATCCTGCCCACCTATATGTGGCGCTTCCGCAAGAACGGGCAGTTCGACCGCGAGAACACCTCCGCCGATGGCGGCGTGGCGGCATAGGCCGGCGCCGATTCCGTCTTCGCAGGGCAGAGGGACGGCCGCGGGCGCCGGCGGCGGCCAATTTCTGCTGCGATATATCTTGAAAGCGGGGCGGGGCGGCCCGATCTCCTGTCGCAAGGGCTTTGCGATATATCTGGAGATACACCCATGAGTTCCTATTGGAAGAACGGCGAGCCGAACTGGCGGCGCCTCGAGGCGATGGCGCGGCGCGGCTGGGGCCGGATGCAGCGGCTGGCCGACGACGAATTCGGCCAGCTGGGCGGCAATTTCCGCGTCGGGCGGATGCTGGCCTCGGGCGATCTGCGGCTGGTGGCGCTCTACCTGATCGAGCAGCAGCCCCGGCACGGCTACGACCTCATCAAGGCGGTGGAGGAGCGCTCGGGCGGGGTCTATTCGCCCAGCCCCGGCGTGATCTATCCGGCCCTGACCTATCTCGAGGAAGCCGGCTTCGTCACCTCGGCGGCCGACGGCAACAAGAAGCTCTACACCATCACCGAGGAGGGCCGGGCGCATCTCAGCGAGAACCGCCAGGCCATCGAATCGACGCTGGACTTCCTGGCGCGGACCGGCGAGCAGATGCACCGCTTCCGCGAGTTCGTGCGGGCCGACTGGCCGTTCGGCGGGCCGGACGGGGCCGGGGAAGGCAATGTGCCGCCCCATTGGGGCGAGCGCGGACCGCACGCGCCCGACCGGCCGCTGCACGACGCCGCCCCGGAGCTGGAAGCGGCGCGCAAGGCGCTGAAGGCGGCGATCCGCAAGGTGCGCCACGGCGGCGAGGCGCAGCAGCGCCGGGCCGCGGAAATCCTGAGGCGCGCCGCCGCGGAAGTCGAGGGCCTGGGCGAGGACGAGGTGGATATCTAGTCCCGCGTTTTTGCGGAAGCGGCGTCGGGCGCTCCCTCCCCTTGAGGGGACGGCCAGGGAGGGGGTGGTATTGCGGGCCACCCCGTGACCTCCACCCCTCCTCAAGTGCCGCGCTCCTGGCGCCTCCCGAGGCTCCCAAAGACAAAGGCCCCGATGCGCGCGCATCGGGGCCCCTGGCTTGCTGCTTGACTGGTAGGGCTCAGACCTGCTGCACGGCCTCGACGCCGGGCACGAAATGCCGCAGCAGGTTCTCGATGCCGTTCTTGAGCGTGGCGGTGGAGGAGGGGCAGCCCGAGCAGGCGCCCTGCATGTGCAGGAACACCGTGCCCTCGCGATAGCCCTTGAAGATGATGTCGCCGCCATCCATGGCCACCGCCGGGCGCACGCGCGTCGCCAGCAGTTCCTTGATGACCTCCACCATCTCCTTGTCTTGCTCGTCGAAGAATTCCTCGCCGTCCTCGAAGCCGGCGGCCTCGGCCCCTGCCTCGACGATCACCGGCTTGCCGGACAGGAAATGGTCCATGATCACGCCGAGGATTGCCGGCTTGATATGGGCCCAGTTGGTGTCGTCCTTGGTCACCGAGATGAAGTCGGCGCCGAGAAAGACCCCGGTGACCCCCGAAATGGCGAACAACCCCGTCGCCAGCGGCGACACCGCCGCCGCCTCGGCCGAGCGGAAATCGCGCGGCTCACCCACCAGCACCTCGCGCCCGGGCAGGAATTTCAGCGTCGCCGGATTGGGCGTGGCTTCGGTCTGGATGAACATGGGGACGATCCCGGTTTACGATTAGAACGCTTCTAAAATAGCCTTTTGCGGCGCGGATGCAAGGCCCTTCGCAACTCTCGACGCGGCGGGGCACACCCGATGCCCCAGCGCCGACGCCCCCCGAACGAAACGGGCGGGGATCGCTCCCCGCCCGCCGGCGCGGTCCGGGCCGGCTCAGAGCCCGTCGGTCACCACCGTGGTATAGGCGCCTTCCGGCTCCTTGGTGATGGCCGGGTTCTCCGGGGAGACGGCCGAGAGCAGCGTGTCCACCGTCTGGCGGTAGTCGGCCTCGTCCAGGGCCCCGGTCGAGCCCTCGGTCAGCTTGTTGATCTCGGTGACCTGGTAGAGCTGGTCCTCCAGCGTCATCGAGCCGGTCATGTCGTTGTCCACCACGATCTGCGCGGCTTCCTCGGGATTGGCGCGGGTATATTCCCAGCCCTTCATCGAGGCGCGGACGAACTTCTGCATCTTCTCGACGAAGGCCGGGTCGTCGAGGCTGTCCTCCAGCACGTAGAGCCCGTCCTCGAGCATGCCCACGCCCTCGTCGCGATAGTTGAAGACGGTCAATTCGTCCTCGGTCAGCCCGGCGCGCAGCACCTGGCCGTATTCGTTGTAGGTCATGGTGGAGATGCAGGCGGCCTGGTTCTGGATCAGCGGATCGACGTTGAAGGCCTGCTTGAGCACCTCGACGCCCTCGGCCCCGCCTTCGGTGGAATAGCCGAGCTTGGCCATCCAGGCGTAGAACGGATATTCGTTGCCGAAGAACCACACGCCCAGCGTCTTGCCGGGGAAGTCGGCGGTCGTCTCCACCCCGGCATCCTTGCGGCAGGTCAGCAGCAGGCCCGAGCCCTTGAAGGGCTGGGCGATGTTGACCAGCGCCACCCCGCGCTCGCGCGCCGCCAGGCCCGCCGCCATCCAGGTGGTGATCACGTCGGCGCCGCCGCCGGCGATCACCTGCTCGGGGGCGATGTCGGGGCCGCCCGGCTTGATCTCCACCGTCAGCCCCTCTTCCTCGTAGAAGCCCTTGGCCTGGGCCACGTAGTAGCCGGCGAACTGGCCCTGCGTCACCCATTTGAGCTGCAGCGTCACCGTGTTGTCCTGGGCCAGCGCCGCGCCGGCCGCCGAGAGGGCCATGGTTCCGGCCATTGCACCGATCAGTAGTGTCTTCATTCCCTGCTTCCCTTGAGTTTGGCTTGGTCTCATGCACCACGCACGGACGGATGCCAGAAGGTGACGCGCCGCTCGACCAGCGTGACCACCCCGTAAAAGACCGATCCCGCGACAGCCGCCACCGCGATCTCGGCCCACACCATGTCGACATTCATCCGGCCGACTTCGGTTGAGATCCGGAAGCCCATTCCCACTATGGGCGTCCCGAAGAACTCCGCTACGATTGCGCCGATCAAGGCCAGAGTCGAGTTGATCTTGAGGGCGTTGAATATGAAGGGCCCCGCAGCGGGAAGGCGCAGCTTCATAAGGGTTTGCCAGTAACCGGCGGCATAGGTGCGCATCAGGTCGCGCTCGATCGGCGTCGAGGCGTTGAGCCCGGCCACCGTGTTCACCAGCATGGGGAAGAAGGTCATGATCACCACCACGGCGGCCTTGGAGGGCCAGTCGAAGCCGAACCACATGACCATGATGGGGGCGACCCCGACGATGGGCAGCGCCGAGACCAGGTTGCCCAGCGGCAACAGGCCCTGCTTGAGGAAGGGCGAGCGGTCGATCAGGATGGCCGCGACGAAGCCCGCCCCGCAGCCCAGCGCGTAGCCGATCAGCACCGCCTTGAGGAAGGTCTGCTGGAAATCGGCCCACAGCGTCGCCGCCGAGGCGGTGAGGCGCGTCCAGATCATCGAGGGCGGCGGCAGGATCACCTGCGGCACGTTGGCCCCGCGCGTCACCGCCTCCCAGATCACCAGGATCGACACGCCGAAGACGATGGGGATCAGCAGCCCCAGGCCGGACGAATCGCCGATGCCCGGGGCGAGGAACCGCGACAGCCGCTCCACGAACAGCCAGGCGAACAGCCAGGCGGCCGCCAGCGCCAGCCACACCATGGCCGGGGCCGGCGAGAAGATGGCGAGGCCGGTCAGCACCGCCACCGCCCCCAGCGCCGCCAGCGCCCCGTCGGCCCACAGCCCGATGGGCACAATGAGGCGCGCCAGCGTCACCGTGCCCAGCGCCAGGAACGCCTTGAGCAGCAGCGCCTGCTCGATGGGCCCCGACACGAGGGCGAAGCCCAGCCCGATCAGGCTGATGCCGCCGGCCACCAAAGCGAGGAAATATTGCAGCTGGCTCATGCCGGCCGCGCCCCCATCGCCCGGTTGACCAGCCGTTCCACCAGCCCCACGGCGGCCACCAGCAGCGCCGCCAGGATCGAGGCCACCACCAGCGCCGACCAGATCTGGGTGGTCTGGCTGTAATAGGAGCCGGCCAGCAGCCGGGCGCCCAGCCCCGCCACCGCCCCGGTGGGCAATTCGCCCACGATGGCGCCGACCAGGCTGGCCGCCACCCCCACCTTCAGCGAGGCGAACAGATAGGGCAGCGAGGCCGGCCAGCGCAGCTTGAAGAAGGTCTGGGCCGGGGTGGCGCTGTAGGTGTGCATCAGGTCGAGCTGGATCGCCTCGGGGCTGCGCAGCCCCTTCACCATGCCCACCGCCACCGGGAAGAAGCTGAGATAGGCCGAGATGATGGCCTTGCTCAGCAGCCGCGCCGGATCGGTGGGGATGCCCAGCGTGCCGGTGAAGATGTTGAAGCCGATGACCACGATCAGCGGCGCCAGCGCCAGGATCGGTATGGTCTGGCTGGCCACGATCCAGGGCATCAGCGAGCGGTTCATCGCCTCGTTGTGCACGATCAGCACCGCCAGCCCGATGCCCAGCAGCGAACCCAGCACGAAGCCCAGCGCCGTGGCCGAGAAGGTCACCCAGGCATGGAAGATCAGGCTGCGCGGCACGAAGGGCGACACCATGGCCGTGGCGTTCCACACCTCCCGCGCCACCTGGTGCGGCGCCGGCAGCACCGGCTTCTCCTGGCTCCAGGTGTCGAGGACGAACCGGGTGAAGGCCACGTTCTCCGTGCCCGCCCGCCGGTAGACGTCGTTCTGCCACGGCGCGTTGAGGCCGATGGCTGCGGCGTACCAGACGACGAGCAGGGCGAGCAGGACGGTGGCGATGGGGAGGATGCGGCTCATGGCCATCCCCTCGCACCGGGCCGACTCCCTCTCCCCCGAAGGAGAGGTGAAGATGGAAAGGCCCGCCCCATCACACCACGTCCCCGTCATAGCTGTGCCCGGCCCGCAGCCCCTCGCGCACCCGCGCCGCGATCTCGAGGAATTCCGGCGTCTCGCGGATGTCGAGCGGCCGCTCGCGCGGCAGCCTGCTCTCGATCACGTCGGTCACCCGCCCCGGCCGCGGCGACATCACCACGATGCGCGTCGACAGGTAGACCGCCTCGGGAATGGAATGGGTGACGAAGCAGATGGTCTTGCCCGTCGCGTCCCACAGCTTCAGCAGCTCGGCGTTGAGATGGTCGCGCACGATCTCGTCCAGCGCCCCGAACGGCTCGTCCATCAGCAGCAGGTCGGCGTCGAAGGCCAGCGCCCGGGCGATGGAGGCGCGCTGCTGCATGCCGCCCGACAATTGCCAGGGATATTTCTTCTCGAAGCCGGAAAGGTTCACCAGCTCCAGCGTGCGGCGGATGCGCGCCGCCTGCTCGGCGGCCGGATAGCCCATGATCTCGAGCGGCAGCGCCACGTTCTTCTCGATGGTCCGCCAGGGATAGAGCGCCGGCGCCTGGAACACATAGCCATAGGCACGGTCCTTGCGGGCGTTCTCCGGCGTCTGCCCGTTCACCGTCAGCGTGCCGGAGGTGGGCCGCTCGAGATCGGCGATGGGGCGCAGGAAGGTGGTCTTGCCGCAGCCCGACGGCCCGATGAAGGAGACGAAGTCGCCCTTGTCGATGGTCAGGTTCACGTCGCTGAGCGCGACCACGTCCCCGTCATTGGTCTTGAAGGTCAGCCCGAGCCGGCTGGCCGACACCACCGCGGCGGGCGCCCGGTCTTGCGGCATGGAACTGGAAGCGGTCGTCGCGGACAATGGCAGGCCTTCCTAGCGGGTGTTTTCGATGAGTTCGGACAGGCGCCAGTGCCCCTCGCGCCACACCTCGGCGATCGCCCAGCCCTCGATCTCGTCCCAGGCCAGGCCGTAGTGGAGCGCATAGGGCGCATCGGCGCCGTTGTTCAGGCTGGCCAGTATCTCGGCCTCGCCCTCGGTCTGCATCAGCGTCTTGAGCTTGAGCCCCTCGAACCGTTCCTCCTGCGTGCCGGTCATGAAGTCGAAGGTCAGCCCCTCGCCCATGAAGTCGAGCGCCCCGCTCGCCCGCTGCCGCTCGTCCGCGATCAGGCGCTGCCACAGCGCCTGCATGTGCGGCATCCAGATTTCCCAGCCGCCGGGCGGGTCCTCGGCATGGGGGTGGCCGGCATAGAGCTGGCGCACCACGTCTATCGGGGCGTCCGCCGCGCCCGCCGGCATCGCCGCCAGCATCAGGGCGGCGCTCGCAAGGGCCAGCCGCCGCATCACACCCCCGTCGCCGGAATGCCGGTGCGCTCCACCTTGCGCGGCGCCACGATCTCCTTCCACTGGCTCAGCGCCCGGTTCACCGGGTTCCGCGCCTCGCGCGCCACGAACCGGCCATGGCCCGGCTCGGCCTTCACCTCGTTCTCGATCACCGACACCTTGCCGCGCGACAGCACGAAGCGGGGCAGGCCGGTCACCTCGAACCCCTCGAACACGTTGTAGTCGATCACCGATTGCTGGCTGGCCGCCGAGATGGTCTTCTTCCGCGCGGGGTCCCACACCACCAGGTCCGCATCGGCCCCCACCATCACCGCGCCCTTCTTGGGATAGAGGTTGAGGATCTTGGCGATATTGGTCGAGGTCACCGCCACGAACTCGTTCGGCGTCAGCCGCCCGGTATTGACCCCGGCGGTCCACAGCACCGGCAGCCGGTCCTCCAGCCCGCCCGTGCCGTTGGGGATCTTGGCGAAATTGCCCGCCCCGAAGCGCTTCTGCTCGGTGGTGAAGGCGCAGTGGTCGGTGGCGACGCAGGACAGCGAGCCCGATTGCAGCCCCGCCCACAGCGAATCCTGGTGCGCCTTGTTGCGGAAGGGCGGCGACATCACCCGCCGCGCCGCATGGTCCCAGTCGGGGTTGAAATATTCGCTCTCGTCCAGCGTCAGGTGCTGGATCAGCGGCTCGCCATAGACCCGCATGCCCTTCTGCCGCGCCCGGCGGATCGCCTCGTGCGCCTGCTCGCAGCTCACATGCACCACATAGAGCGGCCCCCCCGCCATGTCGGCCAGCATGATGGCGCGGTTGGTGGCCTCGCCCTCCACCTCGGGCGGGCGCGAATAGGCATGCGCCTCCGGCCCGGTATTGCCCTCGGCCAACAGCTTGGCGGTCATCGCCGCCACCACGTCGCCGTTCTCGGCATGCACCAGCGGCAGCGCCCCCAGCGCCGCGCAGCGCTGGAAGCTGGCGAACATCTCGTCGTCGTTCACCATCAGCGCGCCCTTGTAGGCCATGAAATGCTTGAAGCTGGTGATGCCGCGGTCCACCACCTGCGCCATCTCCTCGAACACCTGCTCGCCCCACCAGGTGATGGCCATGTGGAAGGAATAGTCGGCCGAGGCCTTGCCGGTCTTGTTGTCCCACATCGAGAGCGCTTCGAGCAGGCTCTGCTCGGGGTTGGGCAGGCAGAAATCCACCACCATGGTGGTGCCCCCCGCCAGCCCCGCCCGCGTGCCGCTCTCGAAATCGTCGGCCGAATAGGTGCCCATGAACGGCATTTCGAGATGCGTATGCGGATCGATGCCCCCCGGCATCACGTAGCAGCCCGTGGCATCGAGGCTGTCGTCCCCCGCCAGCCCCTGCCCGATCTCGACGATCGCGCCGCCCTCGATCCTCACATCCGCCTTGTAGCTGAGATCGGCGGTGACGATGGTGCCGTTCCTGATGACTGTGCTCATGATGCGTTCCCTGTCGTGAAGGCACTTCCGTCGGATCGTGCCGGTATCGAAGCCCTTGCGCCATCCGAGGCGCGGACCCCTCCCGTTCCTCTCCCCGAGGGGGAGAGGAACGGGAGGCCCAGCCCCGAAACGCATGCCGGACCATTCTTCTCCCCCTCGGGGAGAGGGTGGCGCGCAGCGCCGGATGAGGGGGCCTGCCAACCCATCCGTCTCACTCCACGATCTCCGCCGTCTCCAGCACGGCGTGGAACAACACGTCCGCCCCCGCCGCCGCCCATGCGGGGGAGATGTCCTCCGCCTCGTTGTGGCTCAGCCCGCCCACGCAGGGGCACATGATCATGGTGGCGGGCGCCACCCTGGCGGCCCAGCAGGCGTCGTGCCCGGCGCCGGAGATGATGTCCATGTGCGAATAGCCCAGCTTCTCCGCCGCCGCCCGCACCCGGCCCACCAGGGTGGGATCGAAGGTGACGGGGTCGAAATGGCCCACCGCCTCGACCGCGCAGCCCACCCCGATCCCGGCGCAGATCTCGGCGGCGCGCCTTTCGATCGTCGCCCGCATCCGGTCCAGCTTGGCCTGCTCGGGGGTGCGGATGTCCACGGTGAACACCACCGTGCCCGGCAGCACGTTGCGCGAATTGGGCGAGAACTGCACCTGGCCCACCCCGCCCACGGCGCCCGGCTGCTCGCTCATGGCCACCGCCTGCACCATCTCGATGATGCGCGCCATGGCCAGCCCGGCATTGACGCGCATGTCCATCGGCGTCGAGCCGGTATGCGCCTCCTTGCCGGTCAGGGTGAATTCCAGCCACCACAGCCCCTGGCAATGGGTGACCACCCCGATCTGCCGCTCCTCGGCCTCGAGGATCGGCCCCTGCTCGATATGGTATTCGAAATAGGCGTGCATCCGGCGCGCGCCCACCTCCTCCTCGCCCACCCAGCCGATGCGCTCCAGCTCGTCGCCGAAGCGCTTGCCCTCGAGGTCCCGGCGGTCATAGGCGTAGTCGAGCGTGTGGACGCCCGCGAACACGCCCGAGGCCAGCATGGCCGGGGCGAAGCGCGCCCCTTCCTCATTGGTCCAGTTGGTGACGACGATGGGGTGCCGGGTCTTGATGCCGAGATCGTTCAGCGAGCGCACCACCTCAAGCCCGGCCAGCACTCCCAGCACCCCGTCATACTTGCCCCCGGTCGGCTGGGTGTCGAGATGCGAGCCGATATAGACCGGCAGCGCCTCCGGATCGGTCCCCGGCCGCGTCATGAACATGGTGCCCATCCTGTCGACGCCCATGGAGAGCCCCGCTTCCTCGCACCAGCGCCGGAACAGCTCGCGCCCCTCCTTGTCGCTGTCGGTCAGCGTCTGCCGGTTGTTGCCCCCGGCGATGCCCGGCCCGATCCTGGCCATCTCCATCAGGCTCTCCCAGAGCCGGTCGCCGTTGATGCGCAGATTTTCGCCGGGGGGGGTCATGGGCAGTGCTCGTCGGTTTGCTGGCAACGAAAGGCCCCGCCGTCGCGGCGCGGCGCGTGGCGGGGCCGAAAGGATCGGCGGAGGGCGCCGGGGCGCCTCTCCATGCCGGAGAGGCGGGGAAGGGTCAGCGGTTTCTGCGGGACGCTGACCATGGCCGCCTACTTCAGGCTCGGGAAGGTGAATTCCGCCCCGCCCTTGATGCCGGCGGGCCAGCGGGTGGTGACGGTCTTGAGCCGCGTATAGAAGTGGATGCCCTCCGGCCCGTAGATGGAATGGTCGCCGAACAGGCTGCGCTTCCAGCCGCCGAAGGAGTGGTAGGCCACCGGCACCGGGATCGGCACGTTGACGCCCACCATGCCCACCTCGATCTTGTCGGCGAATTCCCGCGCCGCGTCGCCGTCGCGGGTGAAGATCGCCGTGCCGTTGGCATATTCGTGGCCGTGGATGAGCTCGACCGCCTCCTGGAAGCTGTCGGTGCGCACCACCGACAGCACCGGCCCGAAGATCTCGTCCCGGTAGATGCTCATCGCGGGCGTCACGTGGTCGAACAGCGTGCCGCCGACGAAATAGCCGTTCTCGTAGCCCTGCAGCGTGAAGCCGCGGCCGTCCACCACCAGCCTCGCGCCTTCCTCGACCCCCTTGTCGATATAGGAGAGGATCCTGTCGCGATGCGCCCCGGTCACCACCGGGCCCATCTCGGCCTCGCGGTCGGTGGCCGGGCCGATCTTCAGCGCCTCGACCCTGGGCTTGAGCTTTTCCACCAGCGCGTCCGCCGTCTTCTGCCCCACCGGCACCGCCACCGAGATGGCCATGCAGCGCTCCCCGGCCGAGCCGTAGCCGGCGCCCATCAGCGCGTCCGCCGCCTGGTCCAGGTCGGCGTCGGGCATGATCACCATGTGGTTCTTGGCCCCGCCCAGCGCCTGCACGCGCTTGCCCGCCCTGGTGCCGCGCTGGTAGACATATTCGGCGATCGGGGTGGAGCCGACGAAGCTCACCGCCCTGATGTCGGGATGGTCGAGAATGGCGTCCACCATCTCCTTGTCGCCGTGCACGATATTGAGCACGCCCTCGGGCAGCCCCGCCTCCATGAACAGGTTCCAGGCCAGCAGCGACGCCGACGGGTCGCGCTCGGAGGGCTTGAGGATGAAGCTGTTGCCGCAGGCGATGGCCGCCGGATACATCCACATCGGCACCATGGCCGGGAAGTTGAACGGGGTGATGCCGGCCACCACGCCCAGCGGCTGGCGGTCCGAATAGGAATCGATGCTCGGCCCCACATTGCGGCTGAACTCGCCTTTCAACAGATGCGGGATGCCGCAGGCGAAATCCACGCAGTCGATGCCGCGCGCCACCTCGCCCAGCGCGTCGTCGTGCACCTTGCCGTGCTCCTTGGAGATCTCGCGGGCCAGATCGTCGGCATATTGGTCGAGCAGCGCCTTGAACTTGAACAGCACCCGCGCCCGCTTCATCGGCGGGGGGTTGCCCCAGGCGGTCTGCGCGGTCCTGGCGCTCTCCACCGCCGCGTTCAGCTCCTCGACGGTGGACAGCGGCAATTCGGCCGTCTGCTCGCCCGTCGCCGGGTTGAACACCGGCACCCGGCGGGCGGAGGAGGAGACGTAGCGCTTGCCGGCGACGGCGTTCTCGATCACCTGCATCATGCGATGCTCCTCAGCGCGGCGCGCACCGCATCGATCAGCTCGCCGATCTGGCTCTCGGTGATGATCAGCGGCGGCGACAGGGCGATGATGTCCCCGGTGGTGCGGATCAGGTAGCCCGCCTCATAGGCCTTGAGGAAGGCCGAGAAGGCCCGCTTGGTCGGCTGGCCGGCGATCGGCTCCAGTTCGATCGCCCCCACCAGCCCGATATTGCGGATGTCGATGACGTGCCTCTCGCCCTTGAGCGAGTGCAGCGCGTCCTCCCACGCCCTGGCCAGCGCCGCCCCGCGGGTCAGCAGCCCTTCTTCCTTATAGGTCTCCAGCGTCGCCAGCCCCGCCGCCGAGGCGATCGGATTGCCCGAATAGGTATAGCCGTGGAAGAACTCGATCAGGTGCTCCGGCCCGGTCATGAAGGTGTCGTGGATCTCCGCCGACACCAGCACCGCCCCCATGGGGATGACGCCGTTGGTCAGCCCCTTGGCCGTCACCATGATGTCGGGCGTGACCCCGAAATAGTCCGCCGCGAAGGGCGTGCCCAGCCGCCCGTAGCCGGTGATCACCTCGTCGAAGATCAGCAATATGCCGTGCTTTTTGGTGATCTCGCGCAGCCGCCTGAGATAGCCCGGCGGCGGGATCAGCACCCCGGTCGAGCCGGCCACCGGCTCGACGATCACCGCCGCGATGGTGGAGGGATCGTGCAGCGTCACGATGCGCTCCAGCTCGTCCGCCAGCTCCACCCCGTGCTGCGGTTCGCCCCGGGAAAAGGCGTTGCGCGCGAGGTCGTGCGTATGCGGCAGGTGGTCGACGCCGGTGAGCAGCGTGCCGAACATCTTGCGGTTGGCCACGATCCCGCCCACCGAGATGCCGCCGAAATTCACCCCGTGATAGCCCCGTTCCCGCCCGATCAGCCGGAAGCGGCCGCCCTCGCCCCGGGCGCGGTGATAGGCCAGCGCCACCTTGAGCGCCGTCTCCACCGATTCCGAGCCGGAATTGGTGAACAGCACGTGGTCCAGTCCCGCCGGCGCGATGTCGACGATGCGGTTGGCCAATTCGAACGCCTTGGGATGGCCCATCTGGAAGGCCGGCGCATAGTCGAGCTCGGCCGCCTGCCGGCCGATGGCCTCGACGATCTTGGGCCGCGCATGCCCGGCATTGACGCACCACAGCCCCGCCGTGCCGTCCAGCACCTGCCGGCCGTCGCTGGTGGTGTAGTGCATGTCCTTGGCCGCGACGAACAGGCGCGGGCTTTTCTTGAATTGCCGGTTTGCCGTAAACGGCATCCAGAAGGCGCTGAGATCGTTCGGCGCGACTGCGGATGATGTGGACACGGAACCCTCGCTCCCGAATGACTTTGCTGGTTTCCTTTTGGCTCTTGACGTGGGAACGTGAACCCAAGAAATTTTGACCAGTTGGAAAAATGTTACCACGGACACACATTCCCGCAAGGCGAAAATGACCGCGAAAAAGTCGAAGGCCGCCGACCCCGCGACCCTGCCGGCCCGGCGCCAGCACAAGGCCGATGCCCGGGCCGCCAAGAGCCATCCGCCGACCAAGCCCCGGCCGCTCACGCGCATCCAGCGGGAAAAGCAGGACATCATCCTCGAGGCGGCGCTGGAGGTGTTCTCGCTGCACGGCTTCCGCGGCGCCACCATCGACCAGATCGCCGAGGTGGCGGGGATGAGCAAGCCCAACCTGCTCTACTACTTCCCCCGCAAGGAGGAGATTCACCGCCGCCTGATCTCCGAGCTGCTGGTCACCTGGCTGGCGCCGCTGCGCGAGATGGACGAGGCCGGCGATCCCTTCTCCGAGATCCGCTCCTATATCCGCCGCAAGCTGGAGATGGCGCGCGATTTCCCCCGCGAGAGCCGGCTGTTCGCCAACGAGATGCTGCAGGGCGCCCCGCGCATCATCGAGATGATCGAGGTCGATCTCAAGAACCTGGTGGACGAGAAGGCCAAGGTGCTGCTGAGCTGGATGGACCAGGGCAAGCTCGCCCGCACCGATCCCTACCACCTCATCTTCTCCATCTGGGCCACCACCCAGCACTATGCCGATTTCGACGTGCAGGTGCGGGCCGTGCTCGGCCCCGGCCGCAACGGCGAGGGCCGCTTCGAGGATGCCGCCCGCTATCTCGAGCAGCTGTTCATGCACGGTCTCACCCCGCGGCCCCGCCCGGGCCTCGCCCCCTCCGGCCCCTAGGGGGAGGGGAGCAACAGCCGCTGATTCCGTTCGCGCGCGAACGGCTCCGGTTGCATCGACAGTCATCCGCTGTGTTTGGCTTGCCGAGGCGTTCGGCCCGTCGCCCCCTCGCCCGGCCCTTCGGGCCGACCTCTCCCCCAGGGCAGAGGTGAAGGGCGCTACGCGGTCTATTGGCTTGAATGTCGGTTGACCCGGTGGTTGGCTCGGGCGCTTGGAAGGCGTTGCCCCCTCTCTGCTCCCCTCCCCCCGAGGGCAGGGCGGGGGTGTCGGACCATCAACGGAAACCCTGCCGGCGCGGCGCACGAAAACGGAATCCGCCGCCCCTGCGACACCCCTCCTTAACCCGTGCCCGCCATGCTGGGTCCATCGCCCGTTGCAGGAAGCCGCCGTGTCCCCCTCCAAGCCCGAAAGCCCGGTCCCGCTCGACTGGCGCTGGCTCTTGGCCCTCTGGGCCGTCGCCGCGGCCACGCTGGTGGTGCGCAGCCTTGTCGCCGAAACCGGCCGGCCGCTCTTCGCCGATACCGACGATGCCATGCGCATGGTGGTGGTGCGCGATTTCCTGGCCGGGCAGGGCTGGTACGACCTGGTCCAGCACCGGCTCAACACGCCCTTCGGCGCCGAGATCCACTGGTCGCGCCTGGTCGATCTGCCGCTGGCGCTGCTGCTCTCCGCGCTCACCCCGCTGCTCGGGGCCGATACGGCGCTGCTGGCCGCCGGCACCGTCTGGCCGCTGCTGCTGCTCGGCGTGCTGCTCTATCTCAGCGCCCGCACCACGCTCGAGCTGGTGGGGCCCGAGGGCCTGCTGCCGGCCCTGGTGCTGCCGGTGCTCAGCCCGGCCATCCTCGCCGAGTTCACCCCCGGCCGCGTCGATCATCACAACGTCATCATCCTCTTCACCCTCGCCACGCTCTGGGCCAGCCTCGTGGCCCTGCGCCGGCCGGGCTTCGCCTGGCTGGCGGGCCTCGTCGCCGCCACCGCGCTCGCCGTCGCCATCGAGGCCATACCCCTGGTGGTCGCCGCCATCCTGGCCTTCGGCATCGCCTATGTGGCCGATCCGGCCCGCGCCCGCGCCGGCGCCATGGGGCGCTTCGGCCTGGCGCTGGGCGGCGGGCTCGCCCTGCATCTGGCGCTGGCCCGTCCGCCCGCCCGCTGGCTAGAGGCGGCCTGCGACATGCTCTCGCCGGTCTATGTGCTGGCGGGGCTGCTGGTCGGGGCGGCCTATCTCCTCGTCGCGCTCCTGCCGGCGCCGCGCCGCGCCCCGGTCCGCCTGCTCCTGCTCGCCGCGCTGGGCCTTGCCGCCGCCGCCGCGGTCGTCTTCGCCTATCCGCAATGCCTTGCCGGCCCCTATGGCGATCTCGATCCCTGGCTGCAGCGCAACTGGATCGCCGCCATCGTCGAGGCCAAGCCCTGGCATGCCTCGCTCGCCGAGCTGCCCGCCTATGCCCTCGCCGTCGGCGTGCCGGCCTTCCTGGCCATGGCCGTCGTGCTCTTCGCCCTGTGGCGCGATGCGCGGCATCGCCTCGGCTGGCTGGTGCTGCTGGTGTTCCTGGCGCTCGCCACCGCCATCATGCTGGCCCAGGTGCGCGGCGCGCGCCTCGTGGTCATGCCCGCCGTGCCGGCCGCCGCCTGGCTCATCGTCATGGCCCGCCGCGCCTATCTGCGCCGCGCCTCCGCCGCCTCCGTCGCCGGCCTGGTCGGCGGCTGGCTGGCCTTTTCCGGCGTCATCCTCGCCACCCTGGTGGGCCTCACCGTCAATGCCCTGCCCGCCGGCCGCCCGCAGGTGGTCCAGCAGGCCCGCGCCAGCAAGCTGCCCTGCCTGCTCGATGCCGCCTTCGCCGATCTGCGCGCCCTGCCGCCCGAGCGCGTCATGGCGCCCATCGATCTCGGCTCCCATCTCCTGCTCGAAACCCCGCACGAAGTGGTCGCCGCGCCCTATCACCGCAACGAGGCCGGCGTGCTCGACGCCTTCCGCTTCTTCAACCGCCCGGTGGAGGAGGCGCGGGCCATCGCCGTCCGCCGCGGCCTCGGCCTCGTCGTCACCTGCCCGGCCATGCCCGAGATGCAGGGCGTCGGCACCCGGGAAACCCCGGCCCTGGTCGACCTGCTCGCCGCCGGCACCCCGCCCGGCTGGCTCGCCGAAGTCCCCGCCCCCGGCCCCCTCAGGGTCTACGCGGTCATGCCCTAAGGCAATTCACGCCCGAACGGCTCCGGCGGCTGTCTGCTCCCTCACCGCTCGGGAGCGAAGGAACCGTTAAGCGTACCGTGAACCGGTGCGAACCCCCACCGGTCTCCAAAAACCTATCCCAGCCCCAGTTCCGCCCGCAGCTTGCGGGTCAGCTTCGCCGCCACCAGCCGGTGCGCCTCCACGATGTAGGATTTGATCTCGTCCTCGCTGAGCGGGCTCGGATGCGAGATCGCCACCCAGCCCGCCCGCGCGAAATAGGGCGCCGGGCGGATGCCCTCGAGCTCGGTCAGCAGGTCATAGGCCATGTCGGAGACCTTGAGCCAGACCTCGCCCGGGTCGCGGTCGAGCAGGCAGAACCCCCTGCCGCCGACCTTGGCCACCGAATCGTCCCGCCATTGCCGCACCAGCGTCGCCGCCGGCAGCGACAGCACGAAGCGCTCGAACGGCTCGCGGCGCATGATGGGCGGGTGGGGCGTGCTCAACGATGACAGTCCGCTAGCGAATAGGGGTTCTGATGCTGCGAATATGACGCTCCGGAGTGAACCGGAGCTGCAAAGTGCTGACGTGGCTTTACTGTGCCGTCCGCCGGGAATACTGGCGCTATTCTGCCGCCACGCCGAGCCCGATCGGGCAGCTCACCCCCGTGCCGCTGAGCCCGCAATAGCCGTTGGGGTTCTTGGCCAGGTATTGCTGGTGGTAGGTCTCGGCGTAGTAGAACGGGCCGGCCGGGGCGATCTCGGTGGTGATGGGCCCGAGCCCCCGCGCGCTCAGCGCCGCCTGATAGGCGGCCCGGCTCTTCTCGGCGGTCTCGGCCTGCTGCGGCGTGGTGGTGTAGATGGCCGAACGGTATTGCGTGCCCACATCGTTGCCCTGGCGCATGCCCTGGGTGGGGTCGTGCTCCTCCCAGAAGGTCTTGAGCAGGGTTTCGAGGCCGATGGCCTCGGGGTCGTAGACCACCTTGACGATCTCGGTGTGGCCGGTGCGGCCCGAGCAGACCTCCTCATAGGTGGGGTTGGGCGTGTGCCCGCCCTGGTAGCCCACCGCCGTCACGATCACGCCCGGCAGCCGCCAGAACAGCCGTTCGGCGCCCCAGAAGCAGCCGAGGCCGAAATGGATCGTCTGCGCCCCGGCGGGGTAGGGGCCCTTGAGCTTCTGCCCGTTGACGAAATGGTCGCCGGCCACGGCCATTGCCGTAGTGCGGCCCGGCAGGGCCTCCTCGGCCGTGGGCAGGCTGGTCGGCTTGCTGCGCAAGAACATCGGTCTCTCCTTTCGAACCTCTAGATCTGTTCGGCGCGCAGGAACCCGTCCCGCCGCCGCTTGCGGCCCGCCAGCGCCAGCGCGATCCCCGGCACGCCCAGCACGGCGAAGGCCGGATAGCTCAAAAGCGCCGCCAGCATCGCGTCCAGCAGGTCGGCGAAGAAGCGGCTGTCGAAAAAGCCCTGCACCGCCTCGAGGCTGCCTGCATGCACCTGCGTCCAGGCCTGGCTCAGGCTGGTAAAGGCAAGTCTATTGGCGGCCAGTGACTTGGTTCCGTCGACGACGAGCAGTATCAGCGCCAGCCCGATCAGCCAGGTGCCCAGTATTCTCAAGACAAGCCGCATCCACGCATCCTGTGCCGGCCCCCGCACCCTTGTGGCACGCCCACCCGTCCCCCACAAGATGGCAACCCCCCGCCCCAAAACAATCCCCGCCACGTCGAAGTGATCCCTTGCGCCGCATGTCGCGATGAGTATATTGCGCCACGCTCGCGACGGCCCGAATGGCCGACGGCCGCCGGTTTAGGACCGGGCCAGGGCGATGCGGAGAGATGGCCGAGTGGTCGAAGGCGCACGCCTGGAAAGTGTGTAGGCGGGGAACCGTCTCGAGGGTTCGAATCCCTCTCTCTCCGCCAGCTACCTAAGATCCAGTGTTTTCAATGCCTTAGACACAAGGTAAAGCGGCGCGCCGGCTATAGGATCGGCTGTGATCGCCGAGTGCCGCCCCCGCTCTTGGCCAGGCGCCAGTTGCGCGCCTTTACCCGCGTGCCCATCGCCTCCAGCAATTGACATGGATTGCCCGAGATCGTGGAGCAGCGTTTCGGAATCGCCTTGACCTTGATCCTTGCTTCAAGGTTATGGCTTTCCCGACAGGCCGGCACGCGACGAGGTTCAGCATGAGCAAGCGCATTCTCCACGTCGTCACCAACGTCGCGCATTATGCCGAGCCGTCCGAGCCGACCGGTCTGTGGCTCTCGGAGCTGACGCATGCCTGGGACGTCTTTGAGGCCAGGGGCTGCGAGCAGCGTCTGGTCAGCCCGCAGGGTGGCGTTTCCCCGCTGGAGCCGCGCGCCCTCAAATGGCCGCTTCTCGACGCCTCGGCCAAGGCCTGGCTGGCCGATGCAGGCCGCATGGCGCTGCTGTCCTCGACCGCCCGTGCCGATGAAATCGAGCCGGCGGATTACGACGCGATCTACTTCACCGGCGGCCACGCGGTGATGTGGGACTTTCCCGACGACGAGGGGCTCCAGGGGATCACGCGCGCCATCTGGGAGCGCGGCGGCATCGTCTCCTCGGTCTGCCACGGCTATTGCGGCCTGTTGAACACCAGGCTGTCGGACGGCACGCTGCTGGTGGCGGGCAAGCGCGTCACCGGCTTTTCCTGGGCGGAGGAAGTCCTGGCCGGGGTCGCCGGCAAGATTCCCTACAATGCCGAGGCGGAGATGAAACGGCGCGGCGCCCGCTATGAGAAGGCGCTGCTGCCCTTCGTCTCCCATGCGCTCGCCGACGGCCGCCTGGTGACCGGGCAGAATCCGTTCTCGGCCAAGGCGACGGCCGAAAAGGTGGCGGCTCTTCTGGGGGTCTAGACCCCGGCTTGGACTCTGAGGAATTTGGTGCGGAACCATGCGGGGCCCTGTGTCCGGCAGGGCGTCCCGGCAGAATCCTCAAATCCCGGCAGCCCCCGGCCTGCCCCGGCCCGTCTTGCCGGGCAGCCTGGCATCGGCTGCCATGGACGCGCTCTGCGTCGCGCCGGCCAGCATCCGCGACAGCGCCCGGCGCGCATTGGTGGCGCAGTCGATGTCGTCGGGCCTCGCTTCGATATCGGCGATCAGCGCGACGAGTTGCGCCTTGCTCCGGCCGAGCCGGGCCTCCAGCGCCTCGATCTCCCGAACCTTGCGGCGCAGCGCCTCGAGCAGCGCGCCGTGCTCCCACTGGTCCAGATCGGAGGGCAGCAGCGTGCGGATCTCCTCGAGGCTGAAGCCGGCCTGCTGCGCGGTGGCGATCAGGTCCAGGACGACCAGCGCTTCGGGCGGATAGGTCCGGTAGCCGTTGGACCGGCGCTCGACCGTCCGCAGCAGGCCGATGCTTTCATAGAAGCGGATGCGCGATTGGGTCAGGCCGCTGCGCCTGGCCAGTTCCCCGATCTTCATGTCTTGAATGTCCCGATGGATGGCGGCTTGACCCTAAACTTAAGTTGAACGTTAGGTTGCGCGCAAATCCTTTGCGAAAGACCGCCTCATGTCCCTGTTTTCCCCGCTGACGCTGCCCAATGGCGCCGTCACCGCATCGCCAAGGCCGCCATGGAAGAGAACATGGCGGACGGCGACCATGCGCCCTCCGCCGGGCTGCTGCGCCTCTACGCGGCCTGGGCCGAGGGCGGGGCCGGGCTGATCGTCACCGGCAATGTGATGGTCGACGCCCGCGCCATGACCGGGCCCGGCGGCGTGGTGCTGGAGGACGACCGTCACCTCGACCGGTTTCGGGCCTGGGCGGCCGCCGGCCGCGCCGGCGGCGCGCAGATGTGGATGCAGATCAATCATCCGGGCCGGCAGATGCCGGCCGCGCTCGGCCAGCAGACGCTGGCGCCGTCGGCGGTGGCGATAGACATCGGCTCGTTGTCGAAGCGGTTTCCGAGGCCGCGGGAAATGACGGCGGCCGACATCGCCGCGGTCGCCACCATGCCCCTCATGGTCACCGGCGGTATCCGGCGCCGCGAGGTCGCGGAAAAGGTCGTCGGCAGCGGGATCGCCATGGCGGGGATCGCCACCGCGCTCGCGATCGCGCCCGACCTGCCCCGCCACTGGCGCCTGGGCCGCCCGGACGTCCCGACGCTCCGCCCGATCGCCTGGCAGAACAAGCAGCTCGCCTCCTCGGCGCATATGGCCGCCGTCCGCTACCAGATGGTGCGTCTCGGCCGTCGCCGCCCGGCCGCTCCCGGCGTTCCGCCGGCCTGGGCCTTGCTCGTCTCGCAGGCGGATGCCCGCTGCCGCGCGCGGCGCTATCGCCGCTGGATGGAGAAGCGGGCCGCCGCCTGACTTCCCCGGCCGCATCCCATGCGTCAGGCGGGGTTGTCGGGCCGTCCCCAAGGGTCGATCGGCCTGTTTGGAGCTCCATTCATGCATTGAACTCATGCAAAACCGACCAAAAAGTCGCTTGCCACGGCAAACGTGCCGCTCGATGCTTCATGGCAGGAACCTTTCCCGCAAAAAACGCATGCAGCGGGAGGCGGAGGAATGGGACGGCAAGGCATCGGCAGGGCCGGACCGAAGGGAGCGGTGAATGCGGGTTCACGAACTGGCTGTGGTGACGGCTGGAGGGGATTGGCCACGGGAACGCCAGCTGGCATGGCTATTGGCGGAGCTGGCCGTGGCGCGGCCCCGAATCGATCCGGCCGTGGCCGCCCTGGTCGTCGATCGCATCATCGACAATGCGGCGGTTTCCCTGGCGGCGCTGGAGCGCGCGCCGGTGCGTGCCGCCAGGGATCAGGCCCTGGCTCATCGCCGCCCGGGCGGCGCCAGCGTGATGGGGATGCCGGATGCGGTCCGCTGCCATTGCGAATGGGCCGCCATCGCCAATGCGGCCGCCGTCCGCGAGCTCGATTTCCACGACAATGTCTTCGACCGCGAAATGGGCCATCCGGGCGACATGATCCCGGCGATCGTCGCCGTCTGCCAGCAGGCCGGGCGATCCGGCGACGATCTGGCACACGGCATCGTCACCGCCTATGAGGTCCATATCGGCCTGTGCAAGGCGGTCGAGCTACACGCCCACGGCTTCGACCACACCGGACATCTGGCCCCGGCCATCGCCGCGGGTCTCGCGACCGCGCTCGGCCTCGACCGCGAGGTCGCCTACCAGGCGATCCAGCAGGCCCTGCATACCGGCTATACGCCCGGCCAGACGCGCAAGGGCCATATCTCCACCTGGAAATCCTATGCCCCCGCGCATGCATCGCTGGTGGCGATCAACGCGGTGGACCGGGCCATGCGGGGGCAGGACAGCCCGACGCCGGCCTTCGAGGGCGAGCAGGGGCTGCTGGCCGCGCTTGCCGGCCCCGGTGCGACGCTGGCGATTGCCCTGGCGGACCCCGGGGAGCCGCGGCGGCTGGCGCTCGAAAGTTTCACCAAGCAGCATTCCTGCGGCTATCACGGCCAGGCGGCGATAGATCTCGCATTCCGCCTCAGGCGCCGGATCCCCGATACGGGCGCGATCCGCTCGATCGTCTATCACACCAAGCGGCGCACCCATGTGGCGATGGGCAGCGGCACCGGCGATCCGCACAAATACGACCCCCATGCCAGCCGCGAAACGCTCGACCACAGCCTCATGTACGTGATGGCGGTGGCGCTGCAGGATGGCGAATGGCACCACGTCAGAAGCTATCTGCCCGAGCGGGCGCGGCGAGCGGACACGGTGGCCCTCTGGCGCAAGATCAGCACGGCCGAGGACCCCGAATGGAACCGGCGCTACGTGAACCGTCAGGGCCTCGAGCGCGATCATGGCGGGCGGGCCGTGGTGACGCTGGAGTCGGGGGAGGTCATCACCGAGGAACTGGCGGTTCCCGACGCGCATCCGCGCGGCGCCCGCCCGATGGACCGGCCCGGCTATGTCGCCAAGCTCGACGTCCTGACCGAGGGCGTTGTCACGCAAGAGGAAAAGGCCAGGTTTCTGGCTGCCGTCCAGCAATTGCCCGGCCTGCCCGCCGGCCGGCTGCCCGAGCTCAACCTCGTCGCCTTCCCACCCCTCGCCCAGGAGGCCGGAAATGGCATCTATTGAGGAAGACCGTCACCCCGGGCCCGCCGCCGTCGCTGAGGACGACCGGCCCGCGCGTCCGATGGTGGAAATGGCCATCGGGATATGCTGCGCGCTGGCCTTCGCCGGCTTCGGGCTGCTGTCCCAGCAGACCCGGTCCGCCGGCCTGGCGACGGTGGGCATCGGCCCCACCTTCTTCCCGGTCGGGATTGCCATCGTCGGGACCGGCCTGAGCCTGCTCTACGCCGTCTTCGCCTTGCTGCGGGCATGGCGTGGCGGGCTGCCGCAGGCGCCGGCCGAGCTTGCGGAGGACACAAGGCAACCCTTCCTCGCCCATCGGCCGCTCGCCATCCTGGCCGCGCCGGTGATCTGGGCGGCCGCGCTGCCCCATCTCGGCTTCCTGCTCGGCACCTGGGCGATGATGACGCTGCTGATCATCCTGTTCGATCCCGCGCGCGTGCGGGCCTGGGTGGTGGCGCCCCTGGTCCTGACGACCGCGCTTTGGCTCATTTTCGAGGTGGCCCTGCAGGTCAGGCTGCCGCCCTTCGCCCTGATCTGATTGCGAGAACCCCATTGGAACAGATTCTCAGCGGTTTCGCCGGCGCCCTGCCCACCGTCTTCTCCATCGAAGGCCTGCTGGTCATCGCCCTCGGCGTCGCCTTCGGCGTCATCGCCGGCGCGATCCCGGGCATCAGCAGCGCGCTCATGCTCACCCTGGCGCTGCCGTTCACCTTCGACATGCCGGCGGTGCTGGGGCTGTCGCTGTTGGCCTCGATCTGGACCGGCTCGCAATACAGCTCGTCGATCCCGGCCATCCTCATCAATACGCCGGCCTCCGCCTCGAGCGTGCCCACCACCATAGACGGCCATCGCCTGCATCAGATGGGCCGGGGCGGGGAAGCCCTCGGCGTCTCGCTGATCACCGGCTTCATCGGCGGTCTGGCGGCGACCGTGGTGCTGACGCTGATCGTCATCCCGCTCGGGCAGTTCGCGCTGGTCTTCGGCCCGGCCGAATATCTCGGCGTTGCCCTGCTGGGCCTCGCCGCCGTCAGCAGCATGGCCGACCGGTCCTTCATCAAGACCATCCTGTCGGCCCTGTTCGGCCTGGCCATCGCCACGGTCGGCCTCGACCTCTTCACCGGCGCGCGCCGCCTCACCTTCGGCGTGCAGGAGCTGACCGACGGCATTCCGCTGATTCCGGCCATTGTCGGGCTGTTCGCGCTTTCCGAGGTCGCCATCCAGGCCGAACGCTTGCGGAGCAACAGCGTGAAGGCGTCGGGCAGCGCCCGCGTGGTCCTGCCCAGCCTCAAGACGCTGCGATGGCTGGGTCGGGTGACCGGCCTGTCCACCGTGGTCGGCATCATCGTCGGCATCATGCCCGGCGCGGGCGGCTCCGTCGCCTCCTTCGTCGCCTATAGCGAGGGGCGGCGGATTGCCCATGAGCCGGAGAATTTCGGCAAGGGCTCGCTGGAAGGCGTCGCCGCCGCCGAGACCGCGAACAACGCCGTCGTGGCCGGCGACCTGGCGCCGACCCTGGCTTTGGGCGTGCCGGGCTCGGTGCCGGCGGCGATCATGATGAGCGCCCTGCTCGTCGATGGAATCTGGCCGGGCCCCATGCTGTTTTCGCGGAATCCGGAAGTGGTCTACGGGCTCTTCGTCGCCCTGGCGCTGGCCAATGTCTTCATGGTGGTCTGGGGCCTGTGCGTGCAGCCCCTCGCCCTGAAGATGGCCAGCATAAGGGCGCCGATCCTGCTGCCCAGCATCGTCGCCATCGTGCTGGCGGGCGCCTTCGCATCGACCGGGTCGATGTTCGGCGTCTATGTCGCCGCCGCCTTCGGCGTCGTCGGCTATCTCATGCGCAAGTTCGACTTCTCCTGCGGCGCGGCGGTGCTCGGCCTCGTTCTCGGCCCGATATTCGAGACGTCGCTGCGGCGCGCGCTCGGCCTGTCCCACGGCGATCCGGCCATCTTCGTCACCCAGCCGATCAGCCTGCTGCTCATCCTGGTCTCGCTCGTCCTGTTCAGCATGCCCTTCGTCCGGGCCCTGCGGCGGCGGTCGAAAGCGGCGGAGGCCTGACGATTTGCGGGCACGCGCCGGCCTGCTGTTCATGCGGCGCGCATAACAATGGAGGAACATAGAAGTGCTTACGAGACGTTTCCTGCCGCTCGGCGCCGGCGCCGTGCTCCTGGCCTCGGCGAGTCCCGGCCTGGCCCAGGCCGACGCTGCGGCCTGCGATGCCTTCCCCGACCGTCCGATCACGCTTGTCGCCGCCGCCGGGCCGGGCTCGAGCATGGACATCACCTCCCGGCAGATCGCCGAGCCCCTGTCCCAGATCGCCGGCGTCACGGTCAATGTCGTCAACCAGGCCGGCGCCGCCGGCTCGGTGGGCTACAACTACCTGCGGTCGCAGCCGCATGACGGCTATACGATCATGACCATGAACCGCACCCTGACCCTGGCCCCCTATACGTCCGGGTCGGACTTCGATCCCGAGATGCTGCAGGGCATCGCCCGCTCGGTCTCCGACTGGGAGGTGCTGATCGTGGACGCGGATTCGCCCTGGCAGACGGCCCAGGACTTCGTGGCCGATGCCCGGGCGGCGAGCCAGCCGACGGTGTTCAGCGGTCCGAGCGTGGGTTCGGTGGCCAATATCACCGCCTTCCAGTTCGCCCGGGTCGCCGGCTTCGAATTCTCCTACGTGCCCTCTCCTAGCGGCGGCGAGGCCCTGCTGGGGGTGATGGGCGGCCAGATACCGGCGGCATTCAGCGAGCCCTCGGAGACCTGGGGCCAGATGCAGGCCAACGAGATTCGCTATCTGGGGGTGGCGTCGCCCGAGCGCCTGGAAATCATGCCCGACGTCCCCACGCTGAAGGAGCAGGGCTACGACCTCGAGGCCAATAGCTGGCGGGGCTTCGTCGTGCCGGTCGAAACGCCCGACTGCATCGTCGAGAAGCTGGACGCCTTCTTCAACGAGGCCATCCATAGCGAAAGCTATGTCAATGCCGTGAACAACGACCGCAGCGCCATCAACTACCTGGACGCGGCCGCTTTCGACGAGGAGCTGCGCCGGGCCGACGCCGAGGCGGCGCAGATAGCCCGGGACCTGGGCATTCTCTAGCTTTCGCCAACCGGCCGGGCGGGGCCTCTCCCATGGTCCCGCCCGGCCCCCGCTTCAATTGCCGGCGTCCAACTCCTCCAGCAGCCAGCTCCGGAACGTCTCCAGCTCCGGGCGCCCCGCGAAGCGCGGCGAGGAGAGGAAGAAATAGGTCCGCTCCGAGCGCACGGCATGGGGGAATACCTGCTGGAGCAGGCCCCGCCGGATATCGTCCGCGACGAGGAAATCCTGGGCGAGGGCGACGCCCATGCCCTGCTGCGCCGCGACATAGGTCATGATCGAGGATTCGAACCGCATGCCCCGATCGGTGTCGATATGCCCTTTCCCCAGCGCCGAAAGATAGTGATTCCAGTCATTGGGACGGGGCAGGGAGTGCAGCAGCGTGACGTGGTCGAGATCTTCGGGCTGGCGGATGGGTCTGGCCCCCTCGATCAGCTCGCGGCTGGCCACCGGGATCAGGTTGTATTCGAACAGCACATCCGCCCGGATGTCGTCCGCCCAGTCGATCGGCCCGGTGCGGATGGCGCCGTGGATTTCGTCGTGGAAGAAGTCGACGGGCCGGATCGAGGCGGTCAATCGCAGATCGATCTCGGGATTTTTGTCCTGGAACGATTTCAGCCGCGGCATCAGCCAGCGCATGACGAACGTCGCATAGGCGTGGATGTTGAGCACGTTCTTGTTGCCCGCGCTCTGGATCTTGCGGGTGGCGATCTCGATGCGGGAAAAGGCATCGACGAGCTCGAGCATGTACGCTTCCCCGTCGGGGGTCAGCGTCACCGTGCGGTGATTGCGGAAGAACAGCGGCTTGCCCACCCACTCCTCCAGATTGCGGATATGCCGGCTGATGGCCGACTGCGTGCGGAACAGTTCCTGCGCCGCCTTGGTGAAACTTCTGTGCCGGGCGGCGGCCTCGAAGGCTCGCAGCGCCGACAGGGGTGGCAGGTTGCTCATCGGCCGGGCTCCGGGGAGGGATGACACATCGCCATCTCCCATCAGTTTTACTCATTATAATGGAGCACAAAACTCGATTGAAGCCCGAATATCAGCGCATAAACTCATCGATGTCAGCTTCCACCCCATCACGTCCGCTCCGTGGCGTGCCCTTGCAGGACCTTGTCAATCGCCATGAACCAGCAGCCGGTCATGCCGCTCGAAGCGATGCGGATATACGAGGCGGCTGCCGACGATGCCGCGAACCTGGCCAGGGTGGCCGTGGCCTTTGCCGGTCAGCTGGCCGTCCGCATGGGGGCCGGCGTGACCCGCATCGAATCCGCTGCCGGCGAGCCGATGCGGGACTGGCCGCCGCACGATGCCCAGGGCAGCACGCTCTATCGCTTCCTGACCATGGGCAAGCGCATCGTCCATTCGTTGCCGCCGCCGGCCGGAGCGTTCCTGCTGACCGATTCGGAGGCCCTGGCGGCGGACTGGCCCGACGATCGTAGCGTTCTGGTGCGCGCGGGGCCATCGGGCCGGCCTCACAGCGAACTGACCGTCATGGCCGAGACCGGCCTGCTGGACATCTTCGCGGGCGCCGACCGGAAGCCGCTGCCCCTGCCCGGGCACCAGCTTGCCTATGCCACGGGCATGGCCGCCTTCAACGCCCTGCTGGGGCTGCGTCTGGCCGCGGGCCGGCCGGGGGCTGCGGCAAGAGCCGAGGTGAGCGTCCTCGACGTCGCGCTCTGGATCAACTGGAAGCATGTTCTCGCCGCTGCGACGGACGCTGCGGTGCCCGGTGTGGGCCGCGAGGAGGAATGGACGACATTGCCCTGTGCCGACGGCTATGTGACCCTCGTCTTCCAGGACAAGGACGTGCCGCGCCTCGCCGAGCTGACCGGCGACGATTTTTTCCGCGACCCCGCCTTGCGGAGCCGCGCGGGGCGCAATGGCCGGCTGGCGGAATTCCGGTCGCGGCTGGCCGCGTGGCTGGCCGGATCCACCCGCGCCCAGGTGGTCGAGATGGCGCAGCGGGCCCGGGTTCCCATCGGTCCGGTGCTCGGGCTCGATGAGCTGGCCGGCGATCCCCAGTTCGAGCATGTCGGGTTTCTCGCGGCCCGCGGCGGCGCGGTTCAGCCGCGCCTGCCCATGCTGTGGAACGGCCGCCCCCTGCCGCTGCCGCCCCTGCGGCCCGCCGGCGAGGCCGCGTGATGACCTATTCCGTCCTGTCAGGGCTGCGCGTTCTGGATTTCGGCATCATCACGGCCGGGGCGGGGACCTCGGCCCTGCTCGCCGATCTGGGCGCCGAGGTCATCAAGATCGAGGGTCCATCCTATCTCGACCCGTTCCGCAAATGGCTGGGCGGCGGCCAGGAGCCCGACTGGTGGAACCGCAGCCCGCATTTCCGCTTCACCAACCGGCAGAAGCAGAGCGTTTGCATCGACCTCAAATCCGAGCAGGGCCGCGCCGTCATGCTGGACATGGTGGCGGCCAGCGACATCGTCGTGGAGAATTTCCGCGCCGGCGCCATGGAGGCGCTGGGCCTCGGCTACGCCGCGCTCAAGGCGGCCAATCCCGGCATCATCCTGGCGTCGATATCGAGCCAGGGCAGCACCGGGCCCAACGCCACCTCGGTATCCTTCGGGTCCACCCTGGAGGGGTCGAGCGGCTTGTCGAGCCTGATACGGTCCGCCGATGGCGTGCCGCAGATCAGCGGCCATGCGCTCAACTATCCCGACCAGGTTGTCGCCCTGTTCGCCGCGGGCGCCATCATGAGCGCCCTGGTCCACCGGCAGGCCGGGGGCGAAGGGGCCTGGCTGGACATCTCCCAGCGCGCGCTGGCCAGCTTCCTGCTCGGCGAGCATCTGGGCGCCGGCGGTGAGGCCACGGGCATGCCGGGCGCGCCGGCGAGGGCGCAGCTGATCGCCCGCACGCTCGATGCGCGATGGATCGCCGTCACCATCGAGACCCGGGAAGGGCATGAGGCGCTGCTGCGCCGGTGGCGGCTGGCCCCGGACGCCGACATCGACGCGCTGGCTGACCATATCCGCGGCCTGCCTTCGCGGCAGGTGCTCGCGGATGTCCACGGCCTTGGCGGCGCCGCAGCCCTTGTCCGCACGGCCGGAGAGCTGCTGGATGCCGACGGGCCCGTCCCGGCCAGTCCCGCCATCGACCGCGACCGGGCCGGCCACATCGTCAAGGGCTGTCCCTGGACCTATGGCGGCGTGCCCCTCGGCGACATGGCGCCGGCCCCCTCGCTCGGGGAGGACAACGAAGCGGTGGCGCGCCGTGTCGCCGGCCTTTCCCCGCAGCGTTTCGAGGCTCTCGCCCGCGCCGGCATCTTCGCCACGGCGCCGCGCGCGGACAAGACCGGTTAGCAGGGGAGGCAGGCATGCCCGTCGATATCGAAGTCGAAGACAGGATCGCGACCGTCACGCTCAACCGGCCGGAGGTGATGAACGCCGTCGATGCGCAGATGCGCGCCGATCTCCGTCGCGTCTGGGATCGCGTGCGGACCGACGACGACATCAACGTGGTGATCGTCACCGGCGCCGGCGAGCGCGCCTTCTGCACCGGATCGGACCTGAAGGCGACCATGCCGCCGCCCGAGAGCGCGGCGGCGCTGCTCTTCGGAACCGGAGAAGCCGGCGGCACCCTCGAGGGCTTCGGCACCGACAAGCCGATCGTCTGCGCCATCAACGGCCACGCCCTGGGGGGCGGCCTGGAGCTGGCTCTGGCCTGCGACATCCGCATCGCCTCGGACAATGCCCGGCTGGGCCTGACGGAGGCGCGCATCGGCAGCGTGCCGGGATCGGGAGGCATGCAGCGCCTGCCGCGGACCATCGGCAAGTCCGATGCCATGCTGATGCTGCTGACCGGTGAGCCGGTCGATGCCGCCGAAGCCCTGCGCACCGGTCTGGTCAGCCGCGTCGTGCCGCGGGCCGAGCTCATGCGCACGGCGCGCGAGATCGCCGCCCGCATAGCGGCCAACGGCCCGCTGGCCGTTCGCGCCATAAAGCGCACCGTCCTTGCGGGCCTCGACATGCCGCTCGAGCATGCCCTGCAGGTCGACAAATATGTGCTGGGCCTGCTGCGCGACACCGAGGACCGCATCGAGGGCCGGCTGGCCTTCAAGGAGAAACGCGCCCCGGTGTTCAAGGGGCGATGAGCGGCCGGCAGCGCCGGCCAGAGGGAGGACGAACGGTGGAGGCGGGGGCTTTGGACAAAAGTCTGGCGCGCGGCGCGGCGGTGGTCGGCATCGGCCACACGGACTGGCCGGGCGATTATCAGCGCGTGCGCAAGGGCGAGAAGCCCCATGATTCCTACGGCTATGCCGCCGCCGCGTTCCAGCAGGCGCTGCGGGACGCGGGTCTCGGCCGCGACGACATAGACGGGTTGATCGTCGGCCCGACCACCGCCTACGAGCGCATGGGCGAGATCCTCGGCATCAATCCGCGCTGGGGCGGCCAGGGCGATGCGGTGCAGGCCATTCTCCAGGCCTGCATGGCGATCCATTCCGGCATGGCCGAGGTGATCGCCCTGGTCTACGGCAACGATCAGCGCTCCGCCAAGACCCAGTATGGCGGGCCGGAGGCCTCGGGCGGCCAGAACTTCCTCTCCTATGTCTATCACAGCCCCTGGGGCCTGACCTCGCAGGGAGCCCTCTATGCGCTCATGGTCAACCGCTACATGCAGCTGCACGGCATGACCATGGCCGATCTGGGCCGGGTCGCCGTCGCCCAGCGCCAATGGGCCAGCCTCAATTCCAACGCCATCATGCGCAAGCCCGTCAGCCTGGAGGATTATCTGGCGAGCGAGTTCATCGCCGAACCGCTGCGCCTGCTCGACTATTGCCTCATCAACGATGGCGGCGTCGCCCTGATCGTCACCACGCCGTCCCGCGCCAGGCGCCTGGGCCGGCCCGCCGTCCATATCGAAGGCGCCGGGCGTGCCGACCTCAACCGCGAGGCCACCAGCCTGGGGCCGCGCCTGCTCGAATTCTACCGTCCCGCCCAGAAGCTGGCGGCCCAGCAGTCCTATGCCATGGCCGGGCTCGGCCCGCGCGACATGGATGCGCTGCTCGTCTACGACAGCTTCAGCCCGCACATCTTCTTCGCTCTCGAAGGCTTCGGCTATTGCGACATCGGGGACGCGGCCGGCTTCATCGCCCGCACCGGCATCGGGGTGGGCGGCGGGCTGCCGGTGAACACCGGCGGCGGCCACCTTTCGGAAAGCTACATGCAGGGCTGGGCGCACCAGGTCGAAGCCGTCCGCCAGCTTCGGGGCGGCCTCGGCGAACGGCAGGTGCCCGGGTGCCGGCGCGTGCATTACGTGTCCGACGTGGCCGGCAAGGCCGTCTCGATCATCTACGGATCATAGCAGGGTATCGGAAATGTCCAGCGGCCCCCGTCACTACTCCCCCTACGATGCCCCCATGTGGGAGAGCATCGGCCAGCGCCGGATGACGCTGCAGCAGTGCGAATGCGGCAGTTTCCGCTATCCTCCCGGCCCGGCCTGTCCGGATTGCGGGAGCCTGCGCTATGCATGGGTGCCCCTTTCCGGCCGCGCCAGGCTCTTGTCGTGGACCATCTTTCACCGCCAGTATCTGCCCGCCTATCCCGCGCCGACGCTCGTCGTGGCCGCGCAACTGGAGGAAGGACCGATCATGGTGGCCAACATGGATGTCTCCATCGCTGCCGAGCTGGCCTTGGACAGGCCGCTGGTGATGGCCTATGCCGACCATCCCGATGGCTATGTCATCCCGGTCTTCCGCCTTTCTGCCCCGGCAGGCGCCGCGACCGCCGCGGCATAGCGCCGGGGAGGCGCGGACATGTCGCCGGAGTTCGGGCTGCGACTGGGGCTGACGCTGGCGCTGGGCACGGCCGGCGGCGCCGTCTTCAGCGCTCTCCGCCTGCCGCTTCCCTGGATGCTGGGGGCGATGACCTTCACCCTCTTCGCCGCGCTTCTGCGGCTGCCGGTGGTCCGGGCCAGGATGCTGCGATCCCCCTTCGCCGCGATCGTGGGCGTCGCCATCGGCAGCGCATTCAACGCCGCCGCGCTCGCCCAGGGCACCGGCCTGTTGCTGCTCGCCGCGGCGACCCTGGTCAGCGTTCTCCTCCTGAGCGCGGCCGGTTTCCTCTACCTCTCCCGCATCGCCGGCTTCGATCGGACGACGGCCTATTTCGCCGGCGTGCCGGGCGGCGTCTACGAGATGGTCCATCAGGGCGGTCTGGCGGGCGGCGACGAGCGCAGGATCGCGCTGACGCAGGCGACGCGCATCTTCCTGGTCGTCATGCTCGTGCCCTTCATCGTCCGCCTGGCCGTGGGCGAGGTGGACCAGTATATGCGCGTCGTGCCCGCCTTTTCCGACTATCGCGCGGGCGACCTGCTGCTCCTGGCCGCCTGTTGCCTCGGCTGGCCGCTCGCGGCCCTGCTGCGCCTTCCCAATGCCGCGGTATTGGGACCGCTCCTCGCCAGCGCCGTCGTGCACGCCTTCGGCCTGGTGGAGCTGCCGCCGCCGCCGCTGCTTGTCGCCGCCGCGCAGGTGGTCCTCGGCGCCTCGATCGGCGGCGGGTTCCTGGGCACGCCTCCCCGCCACATCCTCGTCAATCTGGGGCATGGGATCCTGCTGTTCTCGGGATCGATAGCCATGGTCACCGGGCTTGCCGGCCTGGTTGCGGCCGCGACCGGTCTCGATTTCATGACCGTGTTGCTGTCCCTGGCGCCCGGGGGGATGGTCGAGATGTCGCTGATCGCGCTGGTGGTCAGCGCCGATGTCGGCGTGGTGACCGTCCTGCACCTCGCCCGCATCGTGCTGATCCACGCCGGCGCGCCCCTCGCCTTTCGCCGCTTCCGTCCGGAGCGGGCGGAATAGCTCCCGGGTGCCGGTCGGTACTCAAAGGCTCGCCACGATGATCGGCCGCGCCGCCAGGGGCTGCAACAGCGGCGTTGCCCCGCGCAGATCCAGGGCCTCGATGCGGTCGGCGACGCCGTTCACCGCGTCCACGTCCCAGCCGGCGCCCAACAGGGCGATCATCTCGGTCGCGGCGGCGTCGTGTCGCAGCCGGATCTCGCGGTGATATTGCCGCAGCGCCGCCTTGGCGCGCGCCGTCTCCGCCTCGGTGGGCCCGGTTTCGGCGAGCTCGGCGACGATAGCGCGAATCCGCTCGATGGTGTCTTCAACGCCCGCCCTGGCCACCGTCCCGGCCACCGACATCGAGATGCTGTGGGCATCGACATCGGCGGCGCAGCGCAGGCCATAGCTGGCCTCCGACCGGTCCCGGATGGCGCGGAACAGCCGCGCGCCCTCGTCGCCGGCCAGGATGAAGGCGAACATATGCGCGGCCAGATAGTCGTCGGGCGAGCTCGCCCGATGCGCGCTGGCGGCCAGCAGCAGCGTGGCCGGGCCGGCGCCGCCCGCTTCGAGGGTAATCCGTTCCGGCCCGGTTCGCGGGCGCAGGTCGGGCGGGCGGACGTCCGCGTTCCGACCCTCGGGCACAGGCGCGAACAGCGTGTCCACCGCTTCGTCGGCCTCCGGGCCGTCGATGGGGCCGACCACGCAGGCGCGCAGCCGCGCGCGCGCCAGGTGTCGGTCGCACCAGGCGGTCAGTTCCTGCGGCGTCACCCTGGCGAGGTCGGCCTCGGTGACGGCATTGGGGTCGAATTCCGGTCCCGGCTCGACCGCCGCTTCGAGCATGGCGGCGACGTTGCGCGCCTGCGGGTCTGCGCGGGCCTGCCGCAGATTGCTCCGCGCCGCCTCGATGCCGGTGCGCATCGCGTCTTCGCCGATCCGTTCCGGCCGGAAGACGCAAGTGCAGAGGCGCACAGCCTCATCGATCGAGCGACGGGGCGCGGTGACGATGCCCTGGGTCTCGAGCGCCTGCGGCAGGAGGGCGACGCTGGCCCCGAGATCGGCGAGCCGATCCTGCCGCGCGGCGGGTTCCCCGCCGAACGATTGATGGGAAAGAGCGGGCAGGGCCCCAAGGGGGGCCGGCGGGGGGGG
>Ga0182793_1000397_pt1 | contig 35551 bp, 30 predicted proteins | sample Passage237A_FD_130498 | JGI IMG/M metagenome (GOLD analysis project Ga0182793, IMG submission 130498) | Cellulose adapted compost microbial communities from Newby Island Compost Facility, Milpitas, CA, USA - Passage2 37A (version 2) (version 2) ... | reverse complement strand
GGGTGAAGTCCAGCCCATCTTCCCCGGAACCCAGGCCCAAAGCCGGTTCGGCGTGGTATTCAGCGGGCATGCTAGCCAGATCTTCAGCATCCACATAAGGGGGATTGGTGACTATCAGATCGTAAATCTCTCCCTGCAGACCGGAAAACAGATCCGATTCCACTGCTCTTACCCTGTCCTCCAGCGCATGCATTTGAATATTTTCCCTGGCTACTTCCAGCGCATCGGGAGAAATATCGCTCAGGTCCACCTGTGCATCGGGAAAAGCAAAAGCCGTGGCTATGCCTATGCAGCCGCTGCCGGTGCAGAGATCGAGAATGCGCTGAGGCTCCCCCGGCAGCCAAGGATCAAAGCCCTTTTCGATCAGCTCCCCAATTGGCGATCTGGGCACCAGCACCCGGGCATCTACCTTGAATGGCAGACCGGCAAACCAGGTGCGGCCAGTGATATAGGCGGCGGGAATACGCTCATCAGCTCGACGGCGGATATAGCCCACCGCCAGTTCCCGCTCGGCGCGGGTCAGGCGCACATCCAGCCACTCATCGCCCAAAGGCGGTGGCAGATGCAGGGCGTGGCACACCAAAAATTCGGCTTCGTCCCAGGGATTGTCGGTGCCATGACCAAAATAGAGCCCCGCCTCATTGAAGCGGCTGGCGCCCCAGCGAATCAGATCGCGGGGGCTGAGAAGATCAGCAGCAGGATCACCCTGCCAGATAGATGAATTCACAATCTTGCCTTTGTATTTTGAAAAAATGAATCAGGGCAGCAACACCACTTCAACGCGAGCGCTGAGGTGACCGCGCCCCGCAGGTGCAAGCCCACCCAGGCCGTACACAGACAGGCGATTGGCAGCAATACCCGCCTTGAGCAGCGCCTGTTGCAACTGTTCTGCATAGGTCAGCGAAACCTTTTGCTGAGTGGCAAGCTGATGGCCGTGGTAATCGTGCCCCACCAGCGCCAGTTTCCATTCAGGATGGCGATTCAACACCGCCACCAGGGTTTGCAGGTGCGCATCGGACACTTTCAATTGCGCATCGCCTGCGTCGCTGTCCACCACCACATCGGGATAGAGATAAAAACCCTGGGTTTCCAGCAGATGAATCACGGTATCCGGATTGGCGGCAATACTACCTGCCGAATTCTGATCTGCCTGCAACACATCCAGCTGCACATAGACGCGGCGATTGCCGCGCTGAACGCTGTAGAGCGTCACATAGTAAGAAGCGGTATCGTCGCTGACTTCAAAAACGGCCAGCTGCTGAAACTGATCCAAGCCGTAGAGTTGCAGAATTTTGAAATGATTGTTGGCCCAGGAATTACTGGCGCCGCAGGCTCGGGCCTGACAGGAAAAAAGTTCGCGACGATTGAACTCCTGCAACTGCTGACGATAAAAGTCGAATCCCGCCTGAGCAGAATGTCCCGCCGGCAGCTCCAGTGTAAAACGCTGCAGTTGACCGCTGAGACGACGAGATCTCTCCGGCAGCCAGTCACCTTCGGATTTCTTATAAATGCCCAGCGCCAGTACATAATCACTGGTTTTTTCACGTGCGCTGAACATCATTCTCGCGTCCGGATAATGCTGCAAATTCAATGCAGCAAAAGCGCTTTGTCCCAGAAGCAACAGAGGCATAACCACCAATGCACATAAAGCCTTGAAAAAAACCTTGATCATGAAGCTCCGTCCTGAGATGAAGTTTGAAAGAAACCGTTTAATACCTGGGCTACGGCAGGTGCTTCCGCCTCCATATGCAAATGATGACCTCCATGCAGTTTCACAATATCAAAGCGGGAGAAGGCCGACACATCACGCTGAAAATTGGCGAAGCGTTTGGGAATACCTTCCTGCGCCAGTATCAGCTTTACCGGTGCCTTGATGCGATCGACAAAAGCTGCCACATGGGCCGGTGTCAGCTTGATCGCCGAAGGTGCCAGCAAGCGCGGATCTGTGCTCCAATGATAACCGCCATCCACAGGTTTTACGCCCCGCTCTGTCAGAGCTCGCGCCGCCGGTGAACTCAGGGGAAAAGCACCTTTCTCCCGTGCCGATATTGCGGCCTGAATATCCGGATAAAGCGTCGGCTGTTTTTTGCGAATAGCCTTCAGCGCATTGATCGACTGGGCCAGTTGTTCAGGCGCATCTTCTGCGCGAGGATTTTCCGGCAACAGCCCCTCAATCAACGCCAGCTGACTGATTCGCTCCGGAAAAGTACCCGCCGCCAGCACGGACACTATGGCGCCGCGCGAATGGCCAAGCAGAGTGAATTTTTTCCAGCCCAGCTCATCGGCAATGGCAAAAACCTCGGCCACGTCCTCCCAGATATTGTAGGGACCGACACCGGGGCGAGAATCGCTCTGACCGTGACCGGCCATATCCAGAGCAACCAAATAGAGATTGTCGAGCAGAGGAGCAAGCACGGAAAAGCTGGCACAGTTATCCAGCCAGCCGTGAAGCGCAAGCACGGGAAGCTGACCGGGGTCGCCCCAGGCCTGGGCAGCAAAGCATCTTCCATCCAGACTGAAAGTCAGTTCACGCGGCATGGCCTACTCCGTTCATGCGAGCTCAACCCGAAGACATCTTAAAGTGTGCAAATGAACGCAGCCAGGGCGCCTTCGCGGCTGAAAGCGCGCATCAAACGCTGGAAGCGCGACGCCGCCAGACAAGTTCACCCAGTCCAGCGGCGGGAAATGAAAAATCAATACAGGCGAGTTCACCCGTTCCCATCACATTGAAACCGGGTGCTGTGCCAAGCGCGATATCCAGCAGTCGCCCCACCAGCGGCAGATGACTGACCAGCAACAGGTTTTTTGTTTCCTGCGCCTGAAGCGCCTCGAACAGCGAACGCGGATCAGCTTCCGGAATCAGCAAATGACTGGTGTGCAGAGGCCGAGGGCCCGTCACTTCCAGCACTAGCTGTGCTGTCTGCTGCGCACGCACCAGCGGCGATACCCAGAGTTGTTCAACTGCTGCCAGCTCCACACGGCATTGCTGCACAACAGCTGAAACCTCGGCGCGACCAGCCGCCACCAGCTGACGACTGGCATCATCTGCAGCGTAGGCTTCCGCGCGTCCGTGTCGAAGAATAAACAGGCGCAAGGGAAATACCCGCGTCAGGCGTCCTTTTCCTTGTCGTCTGTGGATTTATCTTCGGTATCCGTTTGGGCGGCATCATCCGCAACCTGCTCGCTGGCAGCCGCTTTTTTGGAGCGGGATTTCTTCGGTGCTGCAGCAGCAACTGCTGTGGTTTCTGCCGCTTCTTCTTTGGTACTTTCACTTGAATTGGAGTCAGCTTCCTCTGCAGGCGCATGCGGCCAATCCGCTAAGGGGAAAGGCTTTTCCTCGCTGTTGTAGGTCAAAAACTGCAAGGTTTGATAAATGTAGGTGGACAGAGAGTAGCCAAACTGGCGCAGATTGGAATTACTTTGGCCAGTGATCAGAGAGATGATGAACTGCACTATCACCACCACTGAAATCACGATGCTGGCTACATAGAGAATAATGGCAAACAGCACCATATAAGCGAGACGAATCCAGTGTGTGGACGACAGCAGATTTGATTTTAGCTCTTCATTGTTCATAGCGATTTCCTGTTAATAACCAAGGTATTCAACATCGGAACTGTGTTCGCCGAGCATCAAGCCCCGGGCAACATCAGTAATTTTTTTGTGCTCGAAAAGAACCGCGTAAAGTCCGGAAACCAGAGGCATATACACACCCAGATCATCCGCCTTTTGCTTGACTTGCCGCAGAGTGTTTACGCCTTCAGCCACTTGGCCCAGCCCCTCAACCACCTGCTCGAGAGGTTGTCCCTGCCCCAAAGCATACCCTACGCGATAATTTCGGCTCAAATCAGAGGTACAGGTAAGAATAAGATCACCCACGCCGGCAAGACCGAGAAAAGTCATGGGGTTGGCTCCCATAACCTTGGCGAATCGTCCCATTTCCGCCAGGCTGCGCGTCAACAACATCGCCTGGGTGTTGTGACCAGCCCCCAAGGCCGCCGCCATGCCGCAAATGATGGCGTAGATATTTTTCAGGGCGCCGCCCAGCTCGACGCCGTATCTGTCGCGGTTTGCATAGACGCGGAAGGTTTCCGAGCGCAGGGTCTCCTGCACCCGGCGAATTACTTTTTCATCTTCGCTCGAAATCACGCTACCTGTTTGCAGTTGACGCACAATTTCCTTGGCAAAGTTAGGTCCGCTCAACACTCCTATGGGTTGTCCGGGCAACTCCTGCTCCAGCACCTGGCTCATCAGGGTAAAGCTGTCCGGCTCTATGCCCTTGGCAGTGCTCACCACTATGGTGTGGGGTTGCAGCAGGGGCTTGATCTCGCGGGCGACTGCACGGAAGGAATGGCTTGGGATAGAAACAAACACCAGATCGCTGACGGCTACCGAGCTCGCCAGGTCTGCGGTGATCTCCAGGGCAGGAACCAGCGGGTAGCCCGGCAGGTAGCGGCTGTTTTCGCGCTTCTGCTGGCACTCGACAGCAGCCTCGGCGTCCCTCATCCAGAGAAAGGTTCTGTGACCGTTGGCGGCAATGATATTTGCAATGGCGGTGCCAAAACTGCCTCCGCCCAAAACGGTTACCGTTATTTTTTCACTCATAAAAATAGAATCCCATAATCAGGTGTTACTCAAGTGTCATATGAGTCTAGCTGTTACCACCGAAACCGGATGACCGGTGACAGATGTAACGAATCTGCACAAAAAAATCCGCGGCTATTTGTCCACATTTTCTGTGGATAACTTGGTGGATAGATTTTGGGAAAGAGGCCAAAAGCCGCGAAATCGCTGGCAAAACTACAAATTGACTATTTTTTAATCGCATATATTTTTTTTATATTTTTCAACAAGTTACGTATTTTTACCCGATGAAAAATGCGATTTTGCAGAAAAAACCAGCGGATTGTTCAAAAGCGCACCCAAGGTGTGCATAAAAGGTTAGTGCTTCTTAACTGCGCATTCGGCGTAGACACAAAATTTTCATAATTCAAGCAGGGGCTGACAGTGGATTACGAACCCAATTTGCCCAATTCGGGAGCGGCCATCTGTCGCTCCCGCCGCTCCCTCCCCCCTTGGCCGGCCCGAGAAATCTATTTGGCGTCAGCCAGCCGGGCGTAACTGCCATTGACATAGATCAGCGGGCTGGGTTCCGCCTCACTTACCAGCACCTCATGCATCAGGCCTACCACTATATGGTGGGTGCCGTAGGCACTGGCCAGGTCCACCTTGCAAAAGAACACTGCTTGGGCGTCCGCCAGATAGGGAATACCCTGCGGATTTTCGAGCCAGTCACCCTGGCTGAACCTGTCGCCAACGTCCCTTCCGGCACAGAGATCGGAAATGGCCTGCTGGGATTCGCTGAGAATATTGACGGCAAATTGATTGCCGAGCGTGGACAAGTGCTCCTGCTGGGATACTTGTTTGTTGATGCACACCAGCAGGGACGCCGGATTATCTGAAACAGATGTCACCGAAGAGACGGTCATGGCAAAGGGATGTCCAGTATCTGTACGCGTCGACAGCACACAAACCCCCGCCGCCAGGCGGCGCATCCCCAACTTCATCATTTGACTCAAGTGATTGTTTTGCATAATTACCCCAAAAAACGAGCGCCTATTCTGACGAGAGCCCTCATTGGAAACAAGTGAAATGCGCTTTGCCATAGATTTTGCCAATTGCATTTTCCACACTTGGGCCAGTTGCAAACTCAGGACATTTTTTCGTTGACGATCGAAAAAGCCGTGGGTATGATGCGCACCTCTTTAAACACGGCACCTCGTGTTTGTTTCGGAGTGTAGCGCAGCCCGGTAGCGCGTCTGCTTTGGGAGCAGAATGTCGGGGGTTCGAATCCCTCCACTCCGACCAAACCTTCCTGTTTAGAGACTCAGTTTCCAGCTTGCGCCCGTAGCTCAGCTGGATAGAGCATCCGCCTTCTAAGCGGATGGTCGCAGGTTCGAGTCCTGCCGGGCGCGCCATTTTTACTTCTTCTGCTACGGTGGCTGTAGCTCAGTTGGTAGAGCCCTGGATTGTGATTCCAGTGGTCGTGGGTTCGAGCCCCATCAGCCACCCCATTCCCCCTCTTCTTTTTTTCCTCGATTGTTTTTTACGCTTGGCGCTCTTGCCCCTCTGTGGGAAAATGCCGGCCCGGTCAATTAGCCTCAGGATTCTCTTTTCATGTCTGCATTGGTGCTCGACGGCAAAGCGCTTGCCGAAAAAACTGAACAGGAACTCTCACAAAGAGTTGCGCAGCTCAAGGCGCGCAGCGGTGGACAAACGCCCATTCTCGCGACCATTCTGGTGGGCGATGATCCAGCCTCCGCTACCTACGTGAAAATGAAAGGCAACGCCTGTCAACGCGTTGGCATGGATTCCCTCAAGGTGGAATTGCCGGCAAGCACGACTACCGAAGAGCTGCTCGCCAAGATCGAAGAGCTCAACAACAATCCCAATGTGCACGGCATTCTGTTGCAGCACCCGGTGCCGTCACAAATCGACGAACGCGCCTGCTTTGATGCCATTCGCGCCGAAAAAGACGTTGACGGTGTTACCTGTCTCGGCTTTGGCCGCATGAGCATGGGCGAGGAAGCCTACGGCTGCGCAACGCCCAAAGGCATCATGCGCCTGCTGGAAGCCTATAAGATTCCGCTGGAAGGAAAACACGCTGTAGTGGTGGGCCGCAGCCCCATTCTGGGCAAGCCCATGGCGCTGATGCTGCTCAACGCCAACGCCACAGTGACCATCTGTCACTCGCGCACCAAAAATCTGCCGGAATTAATCAAGCAGGCAGATATTCTGGTGGGCGCCGTAGGCAAACCGGAATTCATCAAGGCCGAGTGGATCAAAGATGGCGCCGTGGTGGTTGATGCCGGTTATCACCCGGGCGGTGTGGGCGATGTGGAGCTCAAACCACTGGTGGATCGCGTTGCCGCCTACACCCCGGTTCCCGGCGGTGTCGGCCCCATGACCATCAACACACTGATTTATCAAACCGTGGATTCAGGCGAGAAGAAAATTCGCTAGTCGCCACCCGTGACATCTGCCTCAAGTCCCCTGCCCCTGCTCTATCGCGATCCCTGGCTGGTGGCGATCAACAAACCTGCGGGGCTGCTGGTTCATCGCAGCCCCATAGATCGCCATGAAACCCGCTTTGCACTGCAACTCCTGCGCGATCAACTGGGGCAGCGGGTTTTTCCCCTGCATCGACTGGACAAGCCCACTTCCGGCGTTCTGCTTTTTGCTCTGACCCCCGAAGTCGCACGCCTTGGCGGCGAAGCCTTTTATCAGCAACAAGTTGAAAAAACCTATTTGGCGCTGGTGCGCGGCTATGGGCCGCAGGAACAACTCATCGATCATCCTTTGCGCGAGGAGGACCTGCCTCCCGGCGCACAGGAATCGCCCGCCCAGGAGGCGCAGACGCGGGTTCGCTGTCTGGCGCGCGTCGAGTTGCCAGTGGCCGTGGACAAGTATCCACAGAGCCGCTATTCGCTGATGGAATGCCACCCGTTAACTGGCCGTCGTCACCAGATAAGACGACATCTGAAACATATCAGCCATCCGATCATCGGCGATGCCAAACATGGCAAAGGCGCACACAATCGCTATTTTCAACAGGCTTACGGCGCAGGGCGCTTGCTTCTGGCGGCGACACGTATTCAACTGTCGCATCCCGTCCACGGCGAACCCCTGTGCATAGACGCGCCTCTGGATGAGGTTTTTAGTCGATTGATCCGGCAGTTTGGCTGGACACAGGCCGTGCCGCACAGCTGGCTGTACACAGAAGAAAAATGACATGCGTCTGGACAAGTTTATTGGTTCCACCACCGACTTATCGCGCAAGGCCATACACGCCTGTATCAAGGCCGGCCAGGTGATGCTCAATGGCCAGAGGGCGACTTCCGCCGCTCAATCAGTCACACCAGAAGACAGGGTGCAACTGAACGGCGAGTTGCTGGCCCTGACCGGACCGCGTTACTTTATGCTGCACAAACCGGCGGGCTATCTCAGCGCCACCACTGACAGCCAGCATCCCACCGCATTGGATCTGATTCAGGAACCGCGCAAACATCTGCTGCAAATTGCCGGGCGTCTGGATCTGGACACCACCGGTTTGCTGTTGCTCACCGATGACGGCCAGTGGAATCACCGTATCACCTCGCCCAGGCACGAGTGCATCAAGATTTACCGTCTCACTACCGCCGAGCCTTTGCGCGATGAGTACATTGAGACGTTTGCCAAGGGTGTGCTGCTGCACGGTGAAAAAAAACCGACGCTGCCCGCACGCCTGGAGCTGCTGGGAGAAAAAGAAGCGAGATTGCATATTCAGGAAGGCAAATATCATCAGGTAAAACGCATGCTTGCCGCCGTGGGCAACAGAGTCACCAGCCTGCACCGCGAAGCCATTGGCCGAATCCAGCTGGATCCGCAATTAAAACCCGGCGAATATCGTGCTCTGACAAGGGAGGAAATTCACCATGTCTGATGCCTCCAACCTGTGGCTGATAGAAGAAATTCGACAAAATCGCATCGCCGAAAGCCTCTGGTTTGCCGATGAAAACAACTATCAGGATTTTTCCCTGCTCAATCGCGTGGAGATCAAACCCGGAGTTATCAGCAACCGCTGGGACATAGTCCAGCAGGCACTGGGTCAGGGCTTTACAGCCGAATTCAGCGATTTTGATCTCACCCACCTGCCCGATCAGTCCCAGAAGCGAATTTTTTATCGTGTGTCCAAGGAAAAACCCCTGACCCACTACCTGATCAACCAATCAGCCAGATTGCTGCAAGCCGGCGGCGAGCTGTTGCTCTGCGGCGAAAAAAATGACGGGATCAAAACCTATACCGACAAGGCGGCGCGCCTGTTTGGCTGCAGTGTCAAAGCCAGCAAACTGGGGCTTGGCTATTGCGCCTGCCTGCCGCTATTATCGCCCCAGCCAGAGGCGCAGCTGGACGATCAGTCCTATCCCCAGTTGCGGCAGGTATCGCCTTCGGCAGAGCTGAGTTTCTACTCCAAGCCGGGCCTCTTCGGCTGGAACAAGATTGATCAGGGCAGCGCTCTGCTCATCGCTCAGCTTGAACAGCATCTGCCCTCAGACCCGTTGCAATCTCTGTTGGATCTGGGTTGCGGCTACGGTTATCTGACGCTGATGACCGGCAAACTGGCCATCAGACAGCGCTTTGCCACAGACAACAACGCGGCTGCGCTCCTGGCAGCGGAAAAAAACTTTGCGTCCCAAGGATTGGAAGTTCAGCTGGTGGCCGCCGACGCCGGCGACAGATTGAAGGAAAAAGTGGACCTGCTGCTGTGCAACCCGCCCTTCCATCAGGGTTTTGGCACGGAAGGCGACCTGACCGACAAATTTCTCGCCGCCGGTCGGCGCCTGTTGAAAGACTCGGGCTGGGGATTCTACGTGGTCAATCAATTTATTCCGCTGGAACGCAAGGCCGAAAAGCTCTTTTCGCAGGTGCAGCTGCTGTGCCAGGCCCAGGGCTTCAAGGTGTTTTGTCTGCGCCCCTGAAATCGCAAAAGTGCTCTCCTAAGCCCTTGATTGTACAGACTTAATACAGTCTGAGGATAAATTGACCAGACCCCGCTGATTCAGGCTGATTTTTTAAAAAAAGGGGTTGACCGACCCGATTTGCGTCTATAGGATACGCACCACTTCCGCAAGGGAGCCGAAATTCCGCCTTAGCTCAGTCGGTAGAGCAAATGACTGTTAATCATTGGGTCGCTGGTTCGAGTCCAGCAGGCGGAGCCAGATTAAATACGGAAAAGGCCGCTTAATAGCGGCCTTTTTTGTGTCCGTATTTTGCCCCCAACCCGAGCTGAACCTGAGCACACTTTCTCCAAGGAGCCGCCCATGTTTAAAGTCAATGAGTATTTTGATGGCGCCGTAAAATCCATCGCCTTTAAAACCCAAACCCTGCCCGCCACTGTAGGCGTCATGGCTCAGGGTGATTACGAATTTGGCACCAGTCAAAAAGAATATATGACCGTGGTAAGCGGCGAGCTGAGCGTGCAACTGCCGGGCAGCGACAGCTGGCAAAATTACGGTCAGGGCGATACCTTTACTGTTGAAGCCAACCAACGCTTCAAAGTAAAGGCGGTGGTGGAAACCGCCTATTTGTGCCTTTACGAATAAGTTCTCGCGATCTATTTGTTTTCTGAAGACAGGACGCCCAGGCGTCCTGTTTTATTTTGCAACCAGTTTTTTATTTTTCGGATATTTCTGCTCTACACGCCTCAAATTTCTCGCGCGGGTTATCCAGAAACTCTCCCAGTCGGGTGTAAACGCAGACGTGGTGATTGATCACCCCATGTCCTGTATCGGCAAAACGCAGCAACTGGCTGCCGAGCCATTGGCTGTGCAGTGACTCCGCCCAATGGAGAGGCGTGATAGGATCCAGTTCACCCGCCAGTATCAGGCCGGGCTGAGTTGGCAGAGGCGTTATGTGCAAGCCATCCCCCACTGGAAAAAGCTGACAGGCCTGATAGACCCACAGATGCTGCATATAAGACGCAAACTGCGGATAAGTCTCCAGCAGCTGTTGATAGTCTTCAGCGGATTGCATGGGATGATCGCGACAGTCGACAGCCATAAACACCAGGCCATTAAAATCCGGGCTCAGCGCATTGTTGATAAAACTTTCTATCAAGCCGTTGAGTCGGTTTCTGCCGCCCCTGTTGATGTCTTCCATTGCCGGCACGAGATGCACCCAGTCGTAGGGGCTGTAGAGCGCAAAAAAGACCGCTGACAAAAAGCGATGATCGTTTAACACCAGCTCCACGGGCGCTTCGCCATCCCAGCGACGCACACTCAGCTGCAGAGGCTGGTCCCTGAGTTGCTGTAAAGTCTGTTGCAGCAGCCCCATCAAATCGCTGCGCAAATTGGGATTGCAGTCCGCGTCCTGCTCACACCAGAGAAAAAACTTCCTCATCGCCTGATCAAAAACTTCTGGCCATGACTGGGTACCGCCAAATCCCGAGGGATAGGCAGAATCGAGAATAAGCGCATTGACCTGCGGATTTCCACTGGCGGCCGCCATGGCCAGACGCGAACCATAGGACACACCCAACAGATTCCAGCGCTCATAGTCGAGATATTCCTGTTTGAGCAGTTGCATCAGGGCGCGCAGATCACTGGCGCTGACCTGCGTACCATAGTGCTCAGGCTTGAAACCGCGGGAAGAGAGTTGCACAAAACAATGTTGAATCACTGCGAGTCCCTGTTGCAGCTCCTGTTCCATGGTGAGATTTTCACGCAGCGCCCGCAGTGTAAAACGATCGTATTCGTTACAAGCCAATGCCGGCTGACTTCGACCTGCACCGCGAATATCCACCAGCACCAGATCCCGATGAAGATTGGCCCCGCGACGCCAACTGGTCCAATAGGCAATTCCCTCTTCATCCATTCTGGTTGCAGCACCCGGCCCACCCTGCAGATAGATCACCGGATCAGCGCGTCGCTCAGGAGAAGTATCGCGCAGAATCACAAAAGGCAAACGAAACTGGCCCGATGCCACAGGTGTCAGCAGTTCACCGCAAAACACCTCTTCATCATCAGGCACGGCAAACCAACAGTTTTTGATCTGAAGGTCATACTGATCCGACACTATTGCCTCTGTGCTCTCTGCCGTTTTTTCCCGGCCAATAAACACTGACACCAGCAAAATCAGCAGAAGAACACTGGCGACAATGGCCATTTTTTTCCTGGTAGCAGACATGATTTACAATTCTGGCCAGGGCAAGGCATCCGGACAGAGATAGGCATTTACCGCTTTGCGAAATTCCTCCGACAGAAAATTCTGCCCTTCCCGTGGCAATTCGCGATAAACATAAGTCTTCCCTTTAAAGTCAAACTGCAAGCTGTAGGCGTGCAGATAACATCTGTCCTGTTTTTTCGCCTGAAGTGCATCGCCGTAAAGCGAATCCCCCACAATGGGCGCGCCCAGACTTTTCAAAGCAACGCGCAGTTGATGAGTTTTTCCTGTGTGGGGTTTTAGAAGAAACAAGCGCAGCCCCTGACCTGCACCACAGCTGAAAAACTGGGTCACGGCGGGATTGATTGAGGAAGGCAAGAGTTTCCAGGCACCGCGTCTGGCAGCCACCATATCGCCTTTGATCAGGCCCTGCTTTTTTTTCGGTTTTTTGTCACTGAGAGCCAGATAATATTTTTCTACACGCCGCTGGGCAAAAGCCTCTGTCAGCTCCTGATTAGCCTCGGCTGTCTTGGCAATCAGTAGCAATCCGGATGTCACCTTGTCCAGACGATGAACAGGATAGGCTTCCACCAGCTGTTCGCCGAGTTTGGCCTGTTCAAATACACCCGGTTCATCAGCTTCGCGATGAAAGCCAATCCCCGGCTTCTTGTAGATCACCATAAAATCCTGATTCTGATCCACCAGCTCATAGGACGATGAATCACCCATGCTCAGCCTCCAGCTTCGCCTGATACTCGGCCAGAGGCATGGGTCTGGCCAGATAAAAACCCTGCACAAAATCCACATTCAAGCGGCGCAGCAGCGCCAGTTGTTCGCGCGTCTCCACGCCCTCGGCAACGGTTTTGATGTTCAGCGCCTTGCCCATGGCGATACTGGCCTCTACCAGCGCCAGATCCTGATCCGAATCTTCCATGCCCTGCACAAACAGCTGATCAATTTTCAGATAGGTAAAAGGATGCTTGCGCAGATAACTGAGCGATGAATAGCCCTGGCCAAAATCGTCCATGGACAACTGCACACCCATAGCTACCAACTGCACCAATGCTTCGCCGGTTTCTATAACCTGATTGAGAAATACACCCTCGGTAATTTCCAAAACAACCTGGGATGGCGATATGCCGATATCACGCAAGACCTCTGACAAATCATTGAAAATATGGCCGTCAACAAACTGCATGGGCGACACATTGATGGAAATGCTCAACGGCCTGCCCAGCATCTGGCTCAAGCTATGGCAATCCTCACAGGCGCGCCGCAACACCATGGCGCCCAGCGCGCGAATATGCCCGCCGGACTCGGCCACAGGAATAAATTCTGCGGGAGAAATAAAACCTTCGGGGCTGGGCCAGCGCAGCAATGCCTCAGCACCTGTAATACGACCATCCGACGGATCAAAAATCGGCTGGTAATAAACCTGAAATTCACCATCCACCATCGCCTGGCGCAAGCGCTGATCGAGATCAAAGCGATAGCTCACTGCTTGACTCATGGTGTCGTGATACAACCTGAAACAATTCTTGTATTTTTTACTGTAGTGCAATGCCAGATGAGCGCTGCGCATCAACATGCCTACGCTCTCGCCATCGCGTGGAAACTGGGCAATACCTATACTGGCCGTCACTCTCAAGGACAACTCACCCTGAACAACCGGCAGAGCAAAAACCTGCATCAGTCTGTCGGCCAGCGCAGATACCTTGTCCGCGTCAATCAAATCTTCCAGTATGACCAGAAATTCATCGCCGCCATGACGAATCAGATATTGTTGCGCCCCCATCTGCTCGCCCAGTGAATTCGCAATGGACGCTATTACCTGATCACCCAGTTCATGACCAAGGCTGTCGTTGATTTGCTTGAAGTTGTCCAAATCGATAAAAAACAGACTGAAGGGACGATGTTGATGTACCAATTGCCGCAACTTGCGCAAACCCATGCGTCTGTTAGGCAAATTGGTCAGATAATCTGTATAGGCCTTGCGTCGCAATTGCACCAGATGACGTTTTTTATTATCGATTTCGCGTACCAGCGCCGACTGCAAACGTTTGGCCAGAAAATAAATAATCAGACTGGTGACCACAACAAAGGCCCAGCCCTTGATGGTTTGTGCGCGCTGAATCAGTGCAAGATCGTCCAGCATCAGGAAAACCACTTCATCTGAAAGCAGTATCCAGGCGAGAGAAAATGCCAGAAAAATGATGGCAATACGCAGTGGGGTCACAGAGCAGTACCGGTTGATATGCCAATAAAAAAATAAAACGCTCGCTTTTGGACCATAAAATACTATGCCCCGAGGATTTAAGCCAATCGGCTTTGCTATACTTTAGCCAGGTGTCCGCAGGAAGCTGCAGCCCTCAGGGCTTCAGGCCCTTTCGAGCGCTTATTGCAGCGCCCCTGACTCAGTTGAGCCATAGATCCAAGGGAATTCTGTTCCAAAGGGAAAGGGCTACAACCGATCAGCCAATCCACCCGCAGCCTTGCGGACGCCATCCCGCCTTTCCCGTGGGGGTATTCATGACACTGATGCCCCCCGGCTTATAATAAGCGTACCTTTTCTCAACCAGCTCCCTATTGCGATATCCCATGACCAACGACATTGGCGCTTACCGCGCCCAGCATAAGCTTCGCCTGAGCTATATGCCCTGGCTTTACGCACGACTGAAACCTGCGCATCGCGCTTGGGCGGAGGAGTGGCAGGCGGAAATTCAGGCCCATTTACAGGCCATGGAAACCATTCATATCGGCCGGGATTGTTTTATTGCTCCGCAAGCTCGACTCTTTGCCGAACCCGGTCGCCCCATAGTGATCGGCGACGGCAGTTTTATCGCTGCCGATGCCGTACTTCACGGTCCTATAACACTCGGACGCCAGGTTTCCATCAATCATCACGCCACCCTGGATGGCGGGCGCAAGGGCATAGAAATTGGCGATCACAGCCGCCTGGCGGCCTACTGCTCCCTTTATGCCTTCAATCACGGCATGGACCCGGATTTGCTGATTGCCGAACAGCCAGTCACCTCCAAAGGGATTCGTCTGGGTCGGGACGTCTGGCTGGGTGCCCATGTGGGCGTTGTGGATGGCGTCGAGCTGGGAGATAAGGTGGTTGTGGGCATGGGCAGCCTGGTGACCCGCAGTGTCGAAGCCGGATTAATAGTGGCTGGCAATCCCGCCAGACCCATAGGGCGACGCAGCAGCTAAGCGTGTATGATGAGCGGCTTTTGATTGACTGGATGCTCAGAGAATGTTCAGCGACCATTTTGTTTTTACCAGCCTCGGCGTACTCGCCCTGATTTTTATCAGTTTTATCGGTTTGGCACTGCTTGCCGTATTAGTGATTTACATTATCGATGTCAATCAAACCACCCATACCATCAGGCGTAACTACCCGGTAATCGGTCGGTTTCGCTACTGGTTTGAGCATCTGGGCGAGTTTTTTCGCCAGTATTTCTTTGCCATGGACAGGGAGGAGATGCCCTTCAACCGCGCCGAGCGCGCCTGGGTTTATCGCGCCGCCAAAAACCTGGATACGAGTATCGGTTTTGGCTCCACCCGCGATCTCAGCCCGACAGGCACCATCCTCTTCATGAACTCCGCTTTTCCAGTGCTGGAAAAGGACGCTGCCCTGCCCTCGCCGGTCACCATAGGCCCCTACTGTCGCAAGCCCTACACCACCAGTTCGATCTTCAATATTTCAGGCATGAGCTACGGCGCCCTGTCAAAACCGGCAGTACTGGCGCTCTCCCGCGGAGCCGCCAAGGCGGGATGCTGGTTGAACACGGGAGAAGGAGGCCTTTCGCCCTATCATCTGGAAGGTGGTTGTGATCTGGTGTTTCAGATAGGTACCGCCAAATACGGTGTACGCGATCTCGAAGGGCGCCTGAGCGATTCCCGCTTGAAAGAACTTGCCGCGCTGGATCAGGTGCGCATGTTTGAAATCAAGCTCAGCCAGGGCGCCAAGCCAGGTAAAGGCGGTATTCTGCCCGCAGAAAAAGTGACCGAGGAAATTGCCGCTATCCGTGGTATTCACGCGGGTCATGCCTCCATCAGCCCCAATGGCCATCCCGATATTCGTTCAGTTGACGACCTGCTGGACATGATTGGTCATATTCGCGAGGTCACGGGTAAACCCGTGGGCTTCAAGGCAGTACTGGGAGAAAAGCAGTGGCTGATTGACCTGATCAAAGCCATTCGCCAGCGAGGTCTGGAGCAGGCCCCCGACTTCATCACACTGGACAGCGCCGACGGCGGCACAGGTGCCGCGCCTCAACCACTGATGGATTATGTCGGCCTGACACTCAAGGAAAGTCTGCCCTGGGTCGCCAACCTGCTGGTCGAGGCAGGACTCAAGGAGCGCATCAAACTGATAGTGGCGGGCAAGCTGATTACTCCTTCGCAGGTGGCCTGGGCACTGGCGACCGGTGCTGATTTTGTAAACTCTGCCCGAGGTTTCATGTTTGCTCTGGGATGCATTCAGGCGATGCAATGCCACAAGAATACTTGTCCAACCGGTATTACCACCCACAATCCCAAATTGCAGAAAGGTCTGGATCCGACAGACAAGGCCAATCGCGTGGCTTTTTATCAGCAGAACATGACCTATGGTGTGGGCATGATTGCGCATGCCTGTGGCGTCAGTGAACCGCGACAGCTGAATCGCAGCCATGTCCACATAGTGACGGAAAAAGGTTTTTCAGTTCCCCTGAGTGAATTTTATCCGCAACCGGTTGTTATATTGGGGGACGATGACTCTCATTTGAACAAACCCGAACAGTCTCACGAGGTACACCATGGTTAAACGCCTGCTTTCCATTTCTATTCTGCTGACCAGTGTTCTGCTCAGCAGCCTGGCCATGGCCCAATTTCGCGAGGAAGGCCCGCGCATAAACGATCTCGGACTCAATGACCAGAATTTTCTTGAGCGCCAGCGGGAAAAGATTGACCGCATAGCAAGATTGCAACTGGGTTCCCAGCTGCGCGGCGATCTGCGCGATCTCACAGTTCTGCAACAGATCATCGATCGCAAATTGATTCCCACTACAAACACTGAAGACCTGCAGGCGCTGGGCGCCGTGCTGGGCGAAGTCATGCGTGCCGATGTTCCCAGTCTGGAGTGGAAAATCTATGAAGACAAAATAGGCCGCAGTCGCGCGCTCTGCGCCAGAGGAACACAGGAGTGTCTCTTCCCTATCACCATGCTGTCGCGTCGCATAGAGGTGGGACTGCAACCCAATGTACGCACTGTTTACGAGGAGGCTCTGACGATCATGGATCCCTATGTCACCCAGATTCCCTACGGTGGCGGCCCGGAGAGACGTTTGCGCCGCGAATAATTTTCAACCTCGCCCAAGCCCGGCTGAGGCCGGGCTTTTTGTTTTCTCGAGAATCAATTGATGGAAGCCTTTATCAGTTCCACCCTCGCCGTCACCATTGCCGAAATAGGCGATAAAACCCAACTGCTCGCACTCTTTTTGATAAGCCGTTACGGCCGACCCTGGGTGATAACCGCTGGCGTGCTGGTAGCTACTCTGCTCAATCACGCGCTCTCAGCCTGGCTGGGCGCCTGGCTGGGCCATCTGATTCCTGCTGAATGGATTCCCTGGATTATCAGCGCCAGTTTCCTGGCTGTGGCCATATGGACACTGATTCCCGACAAGGAAGATGAGAATACCGGACCTTTTGAAAAATACGGTGCCTTTATCGCTACCTGCGTACTGTTTTTCCTGGCGGAAATTGCCGATAAAACCCAGGTAGCCACGGTGATCCTGGCAGCGAAATACAGCGAGACGCTGTGGATGACAACCTGCGTGATTGCAGGCACCACGCTGGGCATGCTGCTGGCAAATGTGCCGGTGATTTTTGCCGGGCGCTGGCTGATGGAGCGACTGCCGCTGGACTGGGCGCGCAAGGGTGCCTTTGTGTTGTTTCTGATTCTGGCAATAGTGACTTTGATACGAAGCTAGAATGGAGAGTCAGCGGTGCCGGGAACACCGCTCTCCAATGGCTTGTACATCAATCAGTTATCCGAGCTTTTTGATCGCCGCGCGAATTTTTTCAGCAGTGGCAGCCAGTTCGGACTGTTCTGCATTCTTGGCAAAGGCAAAGCTCAGGTCATCCATGGAATCCATGGGAACCAGATGGATATGGGTGTGAGGTACTTCCAGTCCCGCAATCATCAGGCCTATGCGCTTTACCGGAAAAATGCTCTTCATGGCGTTGGCAATTTTGTGGCTGACGCTCATCAGATGCTCCGCCAGTTCCACCGGCAAATCACTCCACTGATCAATCTCTTCCCGCGGAACCACCAACACATGTCCCTCGCGAATGGGCTGGATGGTCAGAAAGGCTACCGCCCTGTCATCTTCCCATACGAAGTGTCCGGGAAGCTTGCCTTGCATAATCAGGGTGAACACACTTGCCATTGCATTTGTCTCCTCTGGCTCAGGTCAATCAGGTGATTTATTTTCAAAAAATCAGTACACGGCCACGCCCTGCCTGAACAGGGTGCGGGCCAGAATGTCATCCATCTGTGGCAGATCCTCGTCGTGCAGCTCCAGATAAGCCTGTTTGCCCTGCTGATAAAACTCCTGCCGCTGCAACTGCACAACCAGACCTGCGGCATCCACCTGCTTCGGCCAGTAGTCAATAGCCAAGCGTGCAGCAGGTACAAAAAAATCGCTGCGGACGGCTTCATCCGTCAGACTCCAGGGATAGTCACAGGCATAGGCCTGACCAGCCAGATACAACCAGTTGGCAATCATCCGCTGGCCTGCATGGATCAGTTGGCGGCCATCCAGCGTCGCCCCCTGGTGTTCGCCTTTTACCTGAGCCACCAGATACTGCCATTCGGGATTGTCGAGCAGCGTTTCGGGCCAGGTGACATAGGGAATGGCGCTCTGTTCGCTCTCGTGCTGCTGACCACCCAGCACCCTGCCCGCTGCCGTCAACAACCAGCCCCGCAGATACTTTTGTATCCAACCCCGCTCAGCCAACATCAGATTGATCAGCCGCGCCGGTAATGAGGTTTTATGCCCCAGATGAGTAGCGCCCAGCGGCGCCTCAGGCAACAGCGAAAAAATCGCATGGGTGCGAATGGATTCGGGCCAGGCAATATACTCGCCGTATTTGGGATGATTGACGTAGATGCCGCCCTCAAATTTGCCTTTGGCGGTCAGCTGCCAATGGTCATCCACCTTGACTATCCAGCCGCTGCTGGTGAGCAGAACAAAGAGTTCCTTGCTCTCCTTGCCCAGTAGACGGGCCAACGCGGTGGTGGAAAGGTGCTTTTCGCGGTTGTTGCTCATGGCGACAATCGGCTCCTCAATAGGTGAACAGAGCAAACTGGTCGGGAGTCTACCCTAAGCCGGCAAGCCCTGCCTATTACCGAACTCGGGTCTTGAAGAGCCCCGGAGTTGAGATTTTTCAGGTTTTACTGGCCAATTGCTGATCAACTCCCTATACTGCGCGCACTTTCAGTAAAGCCTCTCTAATTCCGCAAGATACGTGGGGGCAATGCTGATCCAGACAGGAAGTCTGCAGGCTGCCCGTTATCCGCTCGATAACCTCGAAATTTCCGCCGACAAGCAGGTCGCGACTCCAGCCAAAGTGGGTGACTTTGCCTGAGCCAGATGGCTCAAGGTCAGAGTGCGTTATTACTTTTTCTTCAACTCAAGGCCACTGCTATTACTGCGGGTGCGCTGCATTTTTTATTATTTGTTTTCCGGATTACATCCAAGGTCTTTTCATGTCTGAACCCATCCTATTCACCGATCTCGCCCTCTCTGAACCCGTACTCAAAGCAGTACAGGCGGTCGGTTACGAACAACCTTCTCCCATTCAGGCGGCCGCCATTCCTGTGCTGCTTGAAGGCGGCGACATTGTCGGCATGGCCCAAACCGGCACAGGTAAAACCGCTGCCTTTGCACTGCCGCTGCTGTCGCGTCTTGACGTCAAACTGGCGGAGCCACAAATTCTGGTGCTGGCGCCGACCCGCGAACTCGCCATTCAGGTGGCTGAAGCTTTTCATACCTATGCTGCCCATATTCCCGATTTCCGCGTACTGCCCATTTACGGTGGACAGGATATGTCCAGCCAGCTGCGTCAACTCAAACGCGGTGTCCATGTTGTTGTCGGCACACCGGGCCGGGTCATGGATCACCTGCGCCGCGGCAGCCTGAATCTGAACAATCTCAAAAGCCTGGTGCTGGATGAAGCCGACGAAATGTTGCGCATGGGTTTTATCGACGACGTGGAATGGATTCTGGAACACACACCCAAAGAGCGTCAGACAGCGCTTTTTTCGGCCACCATGCCGCGCGAAATTCGCAAGGTTGCCGACAACTATCTGAACAATGCCAAAGAAATCAAAATTGCCAGTAATCAATCCACCGGTGAAAACATCGAACAGGTGTACTGGATGGTGAGCGGTATCAACAAGCTGGATGCATTGACACGCATTCTGGAAGTTGAACCTTTCGATGGCATGATCATTTTTGTGCGTACCAAAACCGCTACTGTTGAGCTTGCCGAAAAACTCGAAGCCCGCGGTTACTCGGCATCAGCGCTTAACGGCGACATGAACCAGCAACTGCGTGAACGCACTATTGAACGTTTGAAAAACGGTAAGCTGGATATCGTCATAGCCACAGATGTGGCCGCGCGAGGCATTGACGTGGAACGCGTCAGCCATGTGGTCAACTATGACATTCCCTACGATAGCGAAGCCTATGTGCACCGCATCGGTCGCACCGGCCGCGCCGGTCGCAGCGGCAAGGCCATTCTGTTTGTGGCACCGCGTGAAAAGCGTCTGCTCTACACCATTGAAAAAGCCACACGCAAGCCCATCACGCTGATGGAATTGCCCAGCGGCGCAACAGTGACCAAGCACCGTATTGATCAATTTACTCAGCAAATTACTGAAGCACTGCAGGAAGATCTGACCTTTTTCAACGATCTTCTGGCAGAGTACAGCCACAAAAACGATGTTTCTCCGGAAGATATCGCCTCGGCACTGGCGTTTCTGCTACAGAAGGAACGTCCGCTGCAGGTGAAATTTACCGATCCCAAACCCGAGCGGGAATCGCGCGACCGCGCCGAGTCCGGTAGTCGCGAGAAGAATTTCCGCGAAGATCGTCCACGCCGTGAGCGCAGCGACAGAAATGACGAAAACATGGTGCGTTACCGTATAGAAGTAGGCCGCAATCACGAGGTACGCCCCGGTGATATCGTCGGCGCCATAGCCAACGAAGCTGGCATTTCAAGCGCCCATATCGGTCATATCAAACTGTTTGATGAGTTTTCCACTGTCGATCTGCCCACCGGTATGCCCAATGACGTTTTCCAGCAGCTGAAAAAAGTGCGCGTGCGCAACCGTCCTCTGGACATAAGCCTGGATCAGGGCGGCCCTGGTGCCAGCCCCTACAAGGAAAAGCGCAGCTACGGCGACAAGCCCCGCCGCGATCAGGATGGCCCGCGCGGCAAGCTCAGTTTTGAAGGCAGGAAATTTGACAACAACAGAGATGCGCCAAAGCATCGCGATGGAAAAAGCAAAGGCTATAAAGGGAAAAAATTTGACGCCTGATCTGCGCCAACTCAGCAAGCTGCTCACACTGGTTTTCAAACCACAAAAAAGCCCGCTTTAGCGGGCTTTTTTGTGATTGCTTAATTTCCGCGTTTACGCCAGTTTTGTTCCACACGCCTTAGCATCTGATCACCGTCATCCCCCGTTGAATTGCAATGTGTCATATACCAGTTAGTGACGCTTCCTGGCCTCATGCTCTCCTGCGCCTTGAGACAAGCACCTTTACCCAAATCCACTTGCAGATTGCCATGAATATCGCGGGTTTCTTTCAGGGAATCAGATTTGGCGGTAGAGGTGTGCATGCGATTATTTTGCAATCTCTGCCGCAGACGCGGGTCGAATACCTGACCAAAAGCACCTGACGTGGGACCAGTGTCCCGAACGCCCCCGGAGGATTCGGAAGTCCCGGCTGGCAAGCGATAATCAATGCTTTTCGGATGTTCGACAGATGCCTCAATTGCAACAATTTCGCCAACCTGCTCATCAGACACAACAGGAGTGGAATCAACTTCGATAAATTCAACAGGGTCTTGCTGCGGTTCGTTATTCACTGGGGCGAGGACACTTGGAAGAACTTCGGGCTGATCCGGTACCCAGGAAATTAACTCGGCATAAATGTGCGGTTGGGTATTCGCTGGTGGAGAGAGCGGGCGTTGGGAAGTTGGCAAAGCCATTTGTGCGTAAGCAAAAAAAATGACCAGATGGAAAACCACTGAAGCCAGCAGTGCACCCCATTGCAGCCTTGGGGCATGGTCAGCAAAACTCCCTGGCATTGAATGGGCAACTCCAAAAAGGATGGGTGCCCGATCAGACTAGGTGGCTCTGTAAAAGTTCAGCGACAGAAAAGGACTTTCAGCTCGCCGTAACTACTCGTCAAACATCTGGATCATATAGCCGGTTTTGATCGCCTCGGCCATGGCTTTGTCGGCCATCACTACGCGGGGATCCTGCACCAGGCTGCTGGGCACCAGCTTACGCTTTTCAATTTCTATATCGGCAAAGCCGGCGCGCATCAGATAAAGTTTGCACAGCTGTTCGGCGCCGAAGAGATCGAGAAAATGGATATAGACGATAAATGCCATTTTCTGCCCGACGGCTATGTCATCACGCGCCTTGCTGGCGGTGGCATTGACGGAAAAAATATACATGCCTGAAGCCTTTATTAAGTTGTGACCGTTCAAACCACCATGATAACCCGCAGGGCATCCAGCCGCAGTTTGGCCTGGGCAAGGAAGCCTTCGCAAGCTTTCAATTCTTCTGCCAGTTGATCAATTTCCACCTGGCGCACATTGGGGTTGACCGATTGCAGTGCCTGCAGGCGCGCAATTTCTGCGCCCAGCAGTTGTCTTGCCCGCTCTTGGGCTTCGGCAATCCACTGCGCCTGGAAAGACTCAGCCTTTTCTTCTGCCATTTGCAACTGCTTGAGAATCTGGGCACGCGCGTGACGCACCACCTCCTGAGCGTTGGTGCGCGGAATTTTCTGCAGCAGTTTGCCCAGCTGCGCTATGGCCAGTGCCTTGCTCAGATCCTTGCCGCTGGGGTCCAGCAAAATCCGCAACAGCGATTGCGGCAGATAGCGGGGCAACTGCAAATGAGCTGGCGCAGCGCAATGAAGCACAAAGAGCGACTCCAGCAACAGAGTACCCGGCTTCAATGGCGGCAGGTGCAGAGTGCAAAAAGCTGTGTTGCCAAATTCATTGAGCGCAATCAATTCCTGGGCGCCTCTCACCAGCGGATGCTCCCAGCTCATGAACTGCATGTCTTCCCGCGCCAGTGCCTGCTGACGATCAAAACTCACTGTCACACCCGATTCGGGCAGACCGGGGAAGTGAGGCACACGCATATGATCGCCGGGATGCAGCACCAGACTGGTATCGCTGTGGCGCTCCGAGTCCACACCAAAAGCATCGAACACAGCCTCGAGATAATCTTCCAGCTGCTGCTTTTCATCCAGTGCCGAAAGTGCAGCCACCAGCTCCGCGGCTTTTTCAGGTTTGCAGGAATTGAGTTCCAGCAGGCGGTCGCGTCCTTCCTGCATCTGCTGAATCAGATCCTGACTCAGTGCGCGGGTTTGCTCAAGCAGTTGTGCAAAATCTTCCGCCTTGCTCCGCCCACTTAGCGCATCAAGCAACAGAGTTTCAAAACGGACGAAAACCGTCTGACCTATGGCACAGGTCTTTTCAAAGGCATTGAGTCCCTGGTGATACCAGTTGAGCAGTTTTTGCTGTGCAGAATGCTGATTTTCACCACCTGGATAAACGGGCACATGAATATTGACCGTTTGCGTCTGACCTATGCGATCCAGTCGTCCTATACGCTGTTCCAACAGATCCGGATTGAGCGGCAGATCGAACATCACCAGATCGTGAGCAAACTGGAAGTTGCGCCCTTCACTGCCAATTTCGGAACAGACAAGCACCTGGGCGCCTTCTTCCAGATCGGCAAAATAGGCGGCGGCCCTGTCACGTTCCAACAGGCTAAGCCCTTCGTGGAAGAGTGTTGTAAGCAAGCCTTTGCGCAGGCGCAAATAATCTTCGAGGCTTTGTGCTGTGTCAGCATGACCGCAGATCACCAGCACCTTGTGACGTCTGTGCTGCTTGAGCCAGTCCGCCAGCCACTCTACACGCGGGTCCGCCAGCCACCAGTCACCAGTAGCGACTTTCTGCCAGTAATGTTCAGCGCGCAGCTGGGTTTCCAGCGGCTCCGCTGCCAGCGATTGCATGTGTTCGTCTGACAGCGCCAGTTCGTAAGTGTGCAAGCGCCGCTCGGGAAATCCGGCAACGGAGTTGCGCGTGTTGCGAAACAGCACCCGGCCCGTGCCGTGGCGATCAAGCAGATCGGCAATGATCTGATCAAGAGTTTGCGCCGCTTCTGTGCTCGCCTGCTTTTGATATTTGGCGAGAGATTCCAGCGGCAGATAATTCACCAGAGACTGGCTGAGGTGACTTTCCGCCAGAGACTTGCCGCTCTGCTTGAGGCGCAGCAGTTCCTGTACCAGCTGATTAAGCGGCTGATAATTTTTCTGTTCGTCGATAAAAGCGGCCAGATCTGTATAGCGATCCGGATCCAGCAGCCGCAGACGGGCAAAGTGACTTTCCAGCCCCAGCTGCTCGGGTGTTGCGGTCAACAGCAACAGGCCCTTGGCCACTCTGGCCAGACCTTCGATGCATTGGTATTCGCGGCTGGGGGCACCTTCACTCCATTGCAGGTGATGGGCTTCGTCCACCAGCAGCAGGTCCCAACCCGCCTGCAACGCCTGCTTGTAGCGCTGGGGATGCTCCACCAGAAATGACAGGGAACAGATCACCAGCTGTGCCGATTCAAAGGGATTATCGTTATTGGTCTGACGCTCGGTGTCATCGACAAAGTCGTCAACAAAATCCACTGACTCTTCAACGGAATCCAGACCGGTAAGCGCCTGACAACGGGCTTCATCCAGCAAGGTGAAACTCAGGTTGAAACGGCGCAGCATTTCCACCAGCCACTGATGCTGCAAACTGGCAGGCACCACAACCAGTGCCCGTTGCACACGGCCACTGATCAGCTGCTGGTGCAGGATCATGCCCGCTTCAATGGTTTTACCCAGACCCACCTCGTCCGCCAGCAACACTCGCGGCGCATGGCGGTTGGCCACTTCACTGGCGATATACAACTGGTGAGGCAGGAGTTGCACCCGCGGCCCAGCCAGACCAAACACCGGCGACTGGCGATGCTGGTGCAGATGATTGAGGGTTTGATAGCGTAGGGTGAAATGTGAGTGCCTGTCGATCTGCCCGGCAAAGAGGCGATCCTTGGGCGTGCTGAATTGCACAAAGCTATCCAGCTCAAACTCGGGAATGGACAGCTCGCGATTGTCGTCAGTAATGCCCTGATAAAGCAGACAGCCCTGTTGCTCCACCACACGGGTGATCTTCATACGGGTGCCATCCTGATGGCGCACTTTCTCGCCCACCTGATAGACCACCCGACTCACAGGCGCATTGTCCAGAGCATAGGTGCGACGCTCGCCCGCTGCGGGAAAACTCAGGGTCAAACGCCGATTGGCCAAGTCCAGAACGATACCCAAACCCAACTCTGCTTCGGATTCACTGATCCAACGCTGGCCTATCGCAAATTGCGCTTTACTCACAGTCTTACCTTTTATCGCTAACAACTCAGGGCGCGCATCATACTTGTTTATGACCGACAGACCAATGTAAATGGCCCTTTTCCGATCAGCTAATGCGCACTGCGGACAGATTGGCTAGAATCCGCCACCTGATCGCCGCTGTCATGCAAGAGAGGTATTAGATGATCAATCACCCCGACACCCTGAACCGCCTAATCGCCCCCTGGAGCTTCGCCAAACTGAACAACAGCCGGGCGCTCTACCCACAGGCACAGGGCAGCGGATTGCCTCTCCTCACCATAGATACCGATCTGTGCCATGCTGTGATCGCGTTTCAGGGCGCCCAGCTGCTGGAATTTGTTCCCAAGGGCGGAAAACCTCTGCTGTGGCTCAGCCCCAACTGCGCCTTTACCCCCGGCAAGGCGTTGCGCGGTGGCCTGCCTCTCTGCCTGCCCTGGTTTGGCGTCAATCGCCGCAACCCCGAGTTACCAAAGCACGGCTTTGCCCGCAACCGCGACTGGGAGCTGACCCGGTTGACCCAGCTGTCCGATGGCCACTGCCAGATCAGCTTCAAACTGGATGCTCCAGCCAATGATCAATTTGCCCATCACTTCAGTGCGCAACTGACCCTGACGCTAGGCAGGAACGCTCATCTCGCGCTGAGCATCACTAACCACAGCGCCGACACCATGCCCTGCAGCTGGGCGCTGCACTCCTATCATCCCGTGGCCTCTCTGGCCGATGTGCGCGTCGATGGTCTGGCAGAGCGCGAATACCTGGACAACCTGGAAAACTTGGCGCCTAAACAGCTGCACGGCAATCTCGCTTTCGCAGGTGAAGTGGACAGGGTTTTTCCCAATGTGGAATGCACGCTCACCGTCCTCGGCGAACCGCGCATTCAATTGAGCCACGACAACTGCCCGAGCGTAATCACCTGGAATCCCGGCCCGGAAAACGCCCGCAAGATCGGCGATATTGGCGAAGGCGAAGAACAGCATTTCATTTGTGTGGAACGGGGTGCAGTGCTGGATGAAGAGTGGCTGCTGGCACCCGGGGAAAATCGCAGCGGCTGGCTGGAAATCAGCGCCGTCTAAACCCTCTTTTTTGCATGAGACGTGTGTCACAGGTCGCAGTAAGGCGCTGACCGCTTTTGTAATATGGCCCGGCTTGATAGCGCTACCATTCAACGGGACCTGATTATGACAATAAACCGCCTGCTATTGCTTTCGATTCATCCCCTGTGGCTCACCGCCTGCGGTGGAGGCGGGTCATCCGGCTCGGATAATCCATCGCCGACACCCTCTTCTTCCAGCCGGTCGGCAACCATTGGGGTGAGCTCCTCCTCTTCAAGTGTTCTCAGTTCAAGCCAGAGCAGTGAAAGCAGTGCAGCGGTCAGCTCGTCCAACGATCACTCGGATCATCAGGAGTCGAGTCTGTCGAGTGAAAGCCCGCTCAGCAGCAGTGGGTCATCCCGCTCTTCTCAATCATCACGCTCCTCACTTTCATCAAACATGTCACACAGCTCAGACATGTCTCACGATTCTGACCACCACTCCTCCAGCACCGATTCATCGCAAAGCTCGAGTGAGCCACCTCTTTCCAGCGGCGCGAGTTGCGCGCCGGTTGGCGACGGTCAGGTCGTACCCATGCCCAGCTTGAGCAATACAACTACCCACCACCACGATACGGCCATGATCGCCGAACATATCGCCTTCCTGAGTCTGGTTGCCTATGAAAATATGACCCATGCTGCCGTCAGAAATGGCGACTGGTGCAATCCGAATACCTGGCACAATCAGCAGGTTCCTGGCGACAATGCACGGGTGGTCATCCCCGCTGGTATCGAAGTGGTCTTCAACCATATGGACGATAGCCGCTTGCGCATAGTGCGTGTCGACGGCACCCTGCGCTTCGCCACCCATACCAGCAGCAGAATGATTGTCGACACTCTGGGTGTGGATCCGCGCGGTAGCCTGATTATCGGCACGCCAGCCAATCCCGTCAGCAGCTCGGCCAAAGTGGAAATCATTATTGCCGACAATGGCGATATTGATGTGAACTGGGATTCCCTGCTGCAGAGTCGCGGCCTGATTCTTCACGGCACCACTAGCATTCACGGCGCAGTCAAAACGCCCCACATCAAGGTATCCACTGATCCACTGGCAGGCGACACCAGCATTCGCTTGCAAGCCGCACCACAAAACTGGCGTGTAGGCGATACCCTTGTCATTCCCGGCAGCCGTTTTTCCGGATGGAAATGGGATAACAGCATTCGCAAAGTGCGCTATCACGGCACTCAGGATGAGGTACGCACCATCACCGCCATTAGCGGCAATCAGGTCACTCTGGATCGCCCGCTGACTTACAATCACATCACTCCCAGAGCTGATCTCAAGATCAGTGTCGGCAACTTTAGCCGCAATGTGGTGGTTGCCACTGAAAATGCCGCGAATCTTCCGCCGCACCGTCGCGGTCACGTCATGTTTATGCACAGCGACAGGGTGGACGTGCGTTACGCTGAGTTTTTTGAGTTGGGCCGCACCGACAAATCACGTCCCAATATGGAAGCTACTACCTTGGCCACGGCAAGGTCTGACAGTAATGTGCGCGGCCGCTACAGTTTCCACTTCCACCGTACCGGCACCAGTAATCAGCGCAATCCGGCTATGGCGATTGGCAATGCGGTATTCGGCTCACCGGGTTGGGGTTATGTGCATCACGACAGCCACGCCATGTTTCATCAGAACCTGAGCTTTAATACCTTTGGTGCGGGCTTTGTTGCCGAAACCGGCAATGAAACCGGTGCATGGACAGATAATCTGGCGATCAAGGCCGAAGGTATCAGCGACGCGTTCAATCCCAAAAACAACAACGACATCAACACGTTTGATATCGCCAGAAGTGGTGACGGATTCTGGTTCCAGGGACGCATGGTGGCCAGCATTCGCAATATTGCCGCCAGTGTGAATCGCGGATTCACCTATTTCCACAGGGATAGCAGCCGAACAATGATCGGCATTCAACCGCAACTGTTCATGCTGCCCGAGGCACTGGGCCTGAGCCGCAACGCAGGAGCTGACCACATCCCCATTCGTCACTTCCATCATAACGAAGCCTTTGCCAGTACCGTGGGAGTCTTTGTGGTAAAAGCCAACCCCGACCAGGATCACGACATTTTCACCGTCATGAGTGATTTCACTGCCTGGGAAGTCACTGCAGGTGCAGCCATCGAATACACCGCGCATTATCTCTTGCGCGATTTTGATTTGATTGGCAGTACGCCGGAACCCTTTCGTAACCCGGTTTTTGGTATTGAATTTGGCACCAACACCACGGATATGGTGGTACGCGATAGCCGCATTGAAAACTTTCCAATCGGTATTGCGCTGCGCAAAGACCACACTGAGGGTAACTTGACAGGTGTCGATCAATTTGTGGTGATTGGCGGCGATATGATCTCCGTTAGCACACCCTACGCCGATCGTGATGGCACTGATTTGATTATTCCATCAAACAGCCTGCAACCGAATCGCTTCAGTGTGCTGCTGAAACAGCACAACACCGAGACTCCCTTTGAATATCTGAGCTCTTCTACCACCGCCGGATCGGGTATTTCATTTTACGGAACCAAAACCGACAGCATAGGTGACTCACCCTTGCCGGCTGGCAATGATCAATTGGGTATCGGCAGCTCGGATATGATTGCTCTGGTAAGCCAAAAAGGATACTACCGCACCAGTGAAGGCGTAGCTTACGCCATCGTTGAAGAGTACTTCAGCGATCGCGCTACTGGCGACGTTCATATGCTCGGCCTGAAAACAAAGCTTGGCCCGGATGTACAGGCAATCCTGGGCAACCAGTATCACGCATGGCGCGATGCACGCTATATCGGTCTGATTGATCTCAACAATCAATCACCCCGGGCACAAAATGACAGTGCCAGTACGCCGAAAAACACCGATATCACGATTCAGGTACTAAGTAACGACACTGATCCGGAAAACGACAAGCTGCGAATCAATGGCGTTGTATCACCCATTTATGGGCAGGTGTTCAACAATGGTACCAGCGTGACCTACCGCCCCTATTTTGGTTTTACCGGCACGGATAAATTCCATTACTGGGTAACCGATGGTCAGGGCAATTTTGATAGGGCTCTGATAGAAGTGAGAGTCTACTGACAGACTCGGTGCCGTCGCTGTCTGTCCTGAAACAGGAAAGGCAGCGACGGATGTATTTTTCGGTCAGGAAAGGCGCTGCTTGAAATCCTCATAGCCAAAGCGGCGGATGATTTGCAGCTCATCGGTGCGAGGGTCCCAAAGCGCAATGGACGGCAGATTGATGCCATTGAAGGTAGTGGTTTTTACCATGGTGTAGTGGGACATATCATCAAACATCAACCGCTGACCAGGCTGTAATGGCTCAGCAAAGCTGTAATCACCAATAACATCACCGGCAAGACAGGTCATGCCACCCAGACGATATGTGTGGGAATATTCTTCCGGCAAACCGGCGCCGAGAATTTCCGCGCGATAAGGCATTTCCAGCACATCAGGCATATGACAGGTGGCGGAAGTATCGAGTATGGCTTGGGACATACCATTCCAGATGATATCCAGCACTTCAGCCACCAGCACGCCGGTATTGATCACTGTGGCCTCCCCCGGCTCCAGATAGACCTGTAGACCGGTACGCGCGGAAAAATCGCGAATCAGTGCAATCAGATCATCCACCTGGTAGTCAGAACGGGTGATGTGATGACCACCACCGAAATTGATCCACTTCAACTGATCAAACCAACGACCAAATTTTTCCTCAACAGTTTTCAGCGTACGCGCCAGAGGTGGGAGATCCTGCTGACAAAGCGTATGGAAATGCAGCCCGGAAATACCATCCAGCAATTCCGGTTTAAACTGACTCAGCGGTGTGCCCATGCGCGAGCAGGGAGCACAGGGATCATAAAGTGCCACCTCCCCTTCCGAGTGTTCCGGATTGATACGCAAACCGAATTCCAGTTGCGGTCGATGAGCCTTAGCTTCCATGGCCAGGGGTTTGAATTTTTCCCACTGGGAAAATGAGTTGAAAATTACGTGATCGGCAATCTTCAGAATTTCCCGTAAATCCTCCTCCTTGTAGGCAGCGGAGTAGCAATGCACCTCACCAGCGTATTCCTCTCTGCCAAGACGCGCTTCATGCAGACCACTGGCGCAGGTTCCGGAAAGGTACTGGCGAAACAGGGGCGCCAGGCTCCAGCAGGAAAAAGCCTTGAGCGCCGCTAATACCTTTGCACCACTTTCCTGCTGCACGCGATGCAGAATCTGCAGATTGCGTTCAACAGCTGCCGTGTCAATGACAAAACAGGGAGAAGGTACACGCGAGGGGTCGAAGTTTTGAAAGTTGTGGAGCATTGGAGTTTAAGCACCTTGTAGAGAGCGCCGTGTCAACATCAACCATCGACACATAGATGAAAAGAAAGATACCTTCACCGATGGCATTAGCGGCCGGAGGCTGTGTGCACTACTGAAACCCTCGCGTCACGGACGACGCGAGGGAGCTACAGGGAGGTGTTCATGCGTTTTCAGTAGTGCACACAGCATTCAGTCACGTCCTGCCAGGCACACAATATTATTCTTTCATTACCTCAACATTCGCCTCAGTCACATCCGTAACCTGCCAGGACAGACCGTATTTGTTCAGGTCTTCCATAAAGGGGTCCGGATCAAACTGTTCCATATTCCATACACCCGGCGCCTTCCATTTACCTTCCAGAATCATCTTGGCACCAATCATCGCCGGCACGCCTGTAGTGTAGGAAATGGCCTGGGATTTGACCTCGGCGTAACAGGCCTCGTGATCGCATACGTTGTATACAAACACCACCTTTTCCTTGCCATCTTTTACACCGCGTGCAAGGCAGCCGATACAGGTCTTGCCTTTGGTCAATGGTCCAAGACTGGCCGGGTCTGGCAAAAGCGCCTTGAGGAATTGCAGCGGGATAATTTCCTTGCCTTCAAACATTACAGGCTCAATGGAAGTCATGCCCACATTGCCCAGCACTTCCAGGTGCTTGAGATAGTTGTCGGAAAAGGTCATCCAGAAGCGCGCACGCTTTATCTCCGGAAAGTGCTTGGTAATGGATTCCAGCTCTTCGTGGTACATCAGGTAAATTTTCTTGGGACCTATTTCCGCCGGGAAATCGAACACACGATTAACCGACAGCGGATCTGTCTCCCGCCATTCGCCGCTTTCCCAGTAACGACCCTTGGCAGTTACTTCGCGGATATTGATTTCCGGGTTGAAGTTGGTGGCAAAGGGTTTGCCGTGATCACCAGCATTACAGTCGATAATATCCAGATAATGAATTTCATCGAAATGATGTTTTTTCAGATAGGCGGTGTAGACATTGGTGACGCCCGGATCAAAGCCTGATCCCAGCAGTGCCATAAGACCTGCATTCTTGAATTTGTCCTGATAGGCCCACTGCCAGGAGTATTCAAACTTGGCAGTTTCCGGCGGCTCGTAGTTGGCAGTGTCCAGATAATCCACACCTGCCTCCAGACAGGCATCCATAATGGTGAGATCCTGATAAGGAAGCGCCACATTGATGACCAAATCCGGCTTTTCCGCACGAATTAATGCCACCAGCTCGGGCACATTATCCGCATCTACCTGTGCGGTTTTGATAGGACGATTCAGTTGTTCGGCAATGGCTTTGCACTTGGATTCGGTACGACTGGCGAGCACAATTTCACTAAAAACTTCTGGCAACTGCGCACATTTGTGTACCACTACTCCACCGACACCACCAGCGCCAATAATCAAAACTTTAGCCATGTATAACTCCCAAAAACGAATTAGCGTTCGAAATAGGTGTAGCCGCGCAGACTTTCGGAAAAAGCTGCAAGCATCTGCTGGCGATCAGCCACGCTGATACGTCCATCACGCACCGCCTGTTCAGCGGTTGCGCGAAACTGTTGGAACATATTGGCCGGGTTGTACTCCACGTAGCTGAGCACATCGGCAATGCTATCGCCGTGCAGCTCATGCACAAACTCTATGCTGCTGTCGGGATTGATACGCACACTGGCCACGTTGGTATCGCCAAAGAGATTGTGCAGATCGCCCAAAGTCTCCTGATAGGCACCCACCAAAAATACGCCCAGATAATATTCTTCACCCGCCTTGATTGAGTGCAGCGGCAATATATTGGTTTCACCATTGGGGCCAGCAAACTTCTGCAACTTGCCATCGCAGTCACAGGTAAGGTCGGCAATGATCGCCTGGCGCGTTGGCTCTTCATTCAGACGATGTATGGGCATCACCGGAAACACCTGGGAAATGGCCCAAGAGTCTGGCAGAGATTGAAAGACACTGAAATTTCCGTAATAGATATCTGCCAACTGTTGTTCAAGCGTTTCCAGTTCCTGGGGGATACGCTTTATTTGTGGCAGTAGCTGGGCAATTTTTTGCAGGCCAGCCAGATAAAGATTTTCGCCAAAGGCGCGACTGCGCAAGCTGATATCACCGCGATGGAACAAATCGCGTATCTGATCACGGTAGTAGATAACGTCGTTGTAACATTCCTGCACGTTGCTGGGCTTGATGGACGCCAGCGAATACCACATGTTTTCAATCATCTCGTGACTACCGGGCGGCAACTCATCAGGCAGAGGTGAAGGCTCAAAGTTAGTCACGTCGAGAATGTTAAACAACAACACCGCCGTGTGCGCCACAGTCGCGCGCCCAGACTCGGTGACGATGGTCGGGTGCGGAATGTCATATTCATCCAGGGATTCCTGAATGGCTTCCACCACGTCGATGCAGTATTCCTGAATCGAATAGTTACGGCTGTGCCCCGAGGTGCTGCGGGTACCGTCGTAATCAATTGCCAAGCCGCCACCCAGATCGATATAACCCAGTGGCGCACCTTCGTTGACCAGTTCGATGTAATAGCGGCAGGCTTCGAGCACGCCAGCGCGAATACTGCGAATATTGGGGATCTGCGAACCGAGATGAAAATGCAACAATTGAAAGCAGTGCAACAAATCGGCTTCGCGCAGCATATCCACCACGGTTACCAACTCGTTGGTGGTTAAACCAAACAGACTGCGATCCCCGCTGTCTTCGCTCCAATGGCCTTCCACTTTGGTGGAGAGTTTCAGACGAGAACCAATCAGAGGATCAACCCCCAGCAAACGGCTGCGCTCAATCACCATTTGCAACTCGGCGAGAGTTTCCATCACAAAAAAGCAATTGAATCCCAGCTTGCGCGCTTGCAAACCCAGATCAATAAATTCCACATCCTTATAACCATTGCAGATAATCAGGGCTTCGCGGTCTTTCAAGGTGGAGAGAGCGATCATCAGTTCGGCTTTACTGCCCGCTTCCAGACCATGATGGTAGCGCTCGCCAAAACGAGCGATCTCCGCAATCACGTGGGCCTGCTGATTCACCTTGATTGGGAAGGCGCCGCGATACTGACCGCGATAGCCGCTGGCTTCTATGGCCAGGGCGAAGGAGTCGTTGAGGGTGCTGATACGGGTATCAACCAGATTTTCCAGACGGAGCAATACCGGCATAGCCAGTCCGCGCTGTTGCAGGCCATCGACGATTTCCACCAGGGAAACACTCGCTTCACCTTCGCCGCTGGGAACACGCACCACCACTTCGCCCGCTTCGGAAACACCGAAGTAGCCGCCACTCCAATCGTCAATGCCGTAGAGATCCGCTGACTTGCGCGCATTCCAGGCGGAAGCTTGTACAGGTGTATTCAATTTTCGCCACCCCTGAGAGACAAACAGGCCTGACGGCCTGTGATGTGAGAAAAATTTTAAAATGGCGCGCAATTGTCCACATTTTTGACGAAAAATAAAGCTTTTACACCAGAAATCAGGGCAATTGAAGGTGCACAGCATAGCCCCTGAGGGGAATAGCGCAAGGCTTTTTATCCCATGCGCCAGCGGGGACCAAGCCTTGGCCAATACCACAGGATCAGATATTCGACGGAACTGCCATCTTCCTGACAGAAGGCCCTGAAGATGCTCTCTGGAGGATTTTCCATGTAACAGAAGGAAATCCCCCGACGGAGCAACAAACGCATCTGACACGCCGCTGGCAGGGTGATAGGGAGCCTGCCTTGCGGAAAACACAAAACCCTGAAAACAAAAAAAGGCGACCCGAAGGCCGCCTTTTTATCTTTCCGGAAGAAATTACCAGCCGGTTACTTCCTTCAGCGCCTTGCCAATGTCGGCCAGGCTCTTCACGGTTTTCACACCGGCATCTTCCAGTGCAGCAAACTTCTCTGCCGCTGTACCCTTGCCGCCGGAAATGATCGCGCCAGCGTGACCCATGCGCTTGCCCGCAGGTGCAGTCACACCGGCGATGTAAGACACAACAGGCTTGGTCACATTGGCTTTGATATAAGCAGCCGCTTCTTCTTCTGCAGAACCACCGATTTCACCGATCATGACGATAGCTTCGGTTTGTGGATCTTCCTGGAACAACTTCAGGATGTCGATAAAGTTGGAACCCGGAATCGGGTCACCACCAATACCCACACAGGTGGACTGGCCAAAACCGTAATCAGTGGTTTGTTTAACAGCTTCATAAGTCAGGGTACCGGAGCGGGAAACAATACCGACTTTACCTGGCTTGTGGATGTGGCCTGGCATAATGCCAATTTTGCATTCGCCCGGAGTGATAACACCCGGACAGTTAGGGCCAATCAGACGCACACCCAGCTCATCACATTTCACCTTGGCAACAAGCATATCCAGCGTGGGAATACCTTCGGTAATGCACACGATCAGCTTGATACCACCGTTGGCAGCCTCAAGGATGGAGTCCTTGCAGAAAGGCGCCGGAACATAAATTACCGATGCTTCAGCACCAGTAGCTTCCACGGCTTCCTTCACAGTGTTGAACACCGGCAGACCCAGGTGAGTTTGACCGCCTTTACCGGGAGTTACACCACCAACCATTTTGGTGCCGTAAGCAATGGCCTGTTCAGAGTGGAAAGTCCCCTGCGAGCCGGTGAAACCCTAACAAATAACCTTGGTATCTTTGTTAATTAATACGCTCATGTTTCACCTCTCACGCATTAGCCGCAGCAGCAACTACTTTCTGGGCAGCGCCAGTCAAGTCGGTATCTG
>Ga0182793_1000392_pt1 | contig 35711 bp, 32 predicted proteins | sample Passage237A_FD_130498 | JGI IMG/M metagenome (GOLD analysis project Ga0182793, IMG submission 130498) | Cellulose adapted compost microbial communities from Newby Island Compost Facility, Milpitas, CA, USA - Passage2 37A (version 2) (version 2) ... | reverse complement strand
CGTAGGAGGAAAGTTTTCTACAAGCATAGATCTAAGCCATCTTCCGAAAGGGATCTACCTGGCTACCATAGAAGCAGAGGGAGAAAAGATTACGAAAAAGCTGGTACTGCAATGATGGAGCAGTTCACTTCTTCTGTTCTTTTACGAGGGAAAGAACCAAAAGCCCTGCGGCGAACAAACTACGGCATGTTCGCCGCGGCTTTGCTATGTTGCGGAAGTGCTACTGTAGTGTCAGGCAAATAGTTCGCTATTTAAGGGGAGGATCGTTATAGGTTCCGTTCGCTGTTCAACGCCATGGCGCTGGTTTTTATGACCACACCGGAGGGGAGGGATGAAACAGTATCCTTTCCTGAACTGAAAAGCGCTGCTCTACGCAGTCAAAGCATAAAAAAAGGCGCCATCATGGATTCGGCGAAGGCGCTTTGCTGGTCTTTTTGTTTGTCGTTGTTTGTCGTTGTGAGAAAGAACGCTTTGAAACTGACTAATACTGCGGGGAGGACTTAATATTGATAGCTTTCTGCGCCAGTTGAATTCGCGGGATGAGAATTGTCTCTTCAATAAATCTACTCTCCAGCAGGTACTTTTCTATCTGAAACATTTTATTTCTCAATAGCCTGTATAAGTCCATATAAGCTGCGTCAGTGTCGGCCGGAGCGACCACGTTGTTGAGACGATGGAGTTGTGTTTTTGCAAACTGATGCGACTCCTGCAACAGGGCAATCTGTGCTGTGTGATTAATCTGGCAACCATTGGCGCAGTTGCTGCAATCGTGTCCGCTTTGCTGTTTTTCGGCTAAGGAAACAATATAGGGGATGAGCGAATCGATACGTTGCTCCTGGAAACGTCTGAGCTGACGGGTGAAGTTGATGCACAATACCGTGTAGATCTCTGTGGGAGCCGCATTGTCTATTTCTTTGGCGCGTAATTGCAGGGCAATTTCACCTGCCTCGCCGCAGAAGTGATAAATAGACTCATAATATCGGCTTTGGAGCTCTTTAGCCAGTTCCTCCAGCGAACTGCTTTCCAGTGTTGTTGTATCCAGTTCTTTCATGCAAAGACGCAATTAACCCAACTTTATTCCTTTAATAGATGACTTTCATCAGTTTAAATACTGATCTGCGTCATCTTTTTATGCATATTTTGCAGGGATTGTTTTCTCCTTTTTTATCTTCACCCCATGCAAGACCTGTTGTTACTTCATGGTGCTATCGGAGCTTCTGATCAGCTCATTTCACTGAAAGAAAAACTGGGAAAGGAATTTAATATCCACCTGCTTAATTTCTCCGGACATGGCGGACGTGCTTTTGGAGACAATGGATTTTCTATAGAAACATTTGCTAATGAAGTGATGGCTTTTTTGCAAGAGCGCGGACTGGACCAGCCGCATGTTTTCGGATATAGTATGGGAGGTTATGTGTCAATGTATCTTGCCAGATATTTTCCCGACAGGGTAGGGAAGGTCATTACCCTTGCTACCAAATATCATTGGGATGAAGCAACAGCGATGCGTGAGATGCAAATGCTGGATGCCGCCATCATCGAAAAGAAAGTTCCTGCCTTTGCAACTGCATTAAAGCAAAGACATCAGCCGAACGACTGGAAGGAAGTTCTTGAAAAGACAAAAATGATGCTGGGCGAACTGGGACGCGGACCGGTTCTTGCAGAGAGCGATTTTGCAGCAATTGAACATCAGGTATTGCTTCTGCTGGGCGATAGGGATAAGATGGTGACTACCGATGAGACATACGCAGTGTATCGGAGATTGCCTCAGGCGGCTTTAGGGATTCTGCCGCATACACAGCATCCTATCGAACAGACTAACATAGATGCCCTGGCATTTCTCATCAGACAGTTTTTGCTGCGCTAGCTACCGGACATCCAGACTCATCAGTATGTTGTCATGATAAGTATGGTCGTCGATTTTTACAAAGGATCTCTGCCGGCCTTCTTCCACAAAATCGAATTTCCTGTAGAGATTGATAGCGGCCTCATTATCTGCCAGTATCTGTAGCCAAAGCTTTTCCAGCAGTCGGTTATTACGTGCCCATTTTATACCGGTTTGCAGTAAAAGGCTGCCCAGTCCCTTTTCTCTGTATTCTTTTAGCATACCCATTCCTACCAACCCTGTATGACGCAGACGTTTCCTCCTGCCGCCCGTAATATCCAGATTGCCAACAATCTTCTCATTGTGCGTCGCTACTATCAGGATAGAATTTTCACTATCTACAAAATTCTGGATGAACTCCCTTCCCTGGGTAATATCGGGTGCAAACTCTTCCGCCTCCATCACCATATAGTCGCTGTCGCCCACGTAAGTTTTTACACAACGTATCAGTTCTGCGGCATCCTGTATCACCGCCTCACGAATGGTGATCTGCGTATCGTCTTTAAGGTTGGCCGAAAACGCCTTTAGTTTTCTTTCGGTTGATTCATATACCATAAGCAATCGGTTTATACTGAAATCTAAGCAGCATTTTTAAAAAATGGAAAACAATTATGCCGTAGCGGGAAAGCCCGGTGATAAGACGGGACGTGGATTTGCATTTCAACATCCGCATTCACCCAGAAAGGGCAGTGTTTCGATCTCCACGTCCTTGAAGTAAAGGGTGAGCTTTCCGGTGTTCCACCAAACTTCATCTCCTGTGTTTTCTGAGGGGCTAATCTCTGCAGTCACCGTATAGACACCGTTGGAAAATGTGTCGGTATGCTCGCTGCCGTCCAGCACATTTGGCTCACGTGTACTACGAAGCAGCTTCAATCGTATCAGGTTCCCATCGACAGAAACAAAAGCGGTACTGTCAAGATCCGTTACAAAAATGAACCGCTCACCACGAAAGTCTTTATCAGATTGAGAAAAATAACAACTGCATCCTGAAATGCCGGGCGGAAATCCCTTAAAGCTGGACAATCTCACTGACGAACTATGGTCTTCCCGACAAGCGGAAAAACACAGAAGAATACAGAACCATGCAAGTAATCGTTTCATCGCGTGGGCATTCTATCCCTAAGATAGAAATGTTTTGCTTTGATTCCGTTACTGATAGATATGATCGAGACTGTGGCGTACGATATCTCCCATGGAGGTGCAACTCTTGAAAGATGCATCGTCATAGTGCGCTGCAAGTTCCTCGCTTAACTGCAACACCTTTTCAGGTGTGGAGACCTGATCTTGCGACATATTCTCAAGTAAGGAATTCAGTTGCTTACGAGCAGCTTTACTACGACGAATCAACAGCGAGCGCTCTTCCTGCTGATACTGCTCGATATTTTCCTTTGATAAATATTGCTGAACTAATTGAACCAAAGGATAATTTTCTTTGAAGAACTGTGGCAGATAAAGCGTCTTTCTCCCTTCATAACTCTGTTGATCGAAATCTATGGCGCGAATGCGAAACTGAACTTCTTCAAAATCGGGAGTGATATCAAACACATAATTGTAAGAACGCATATCGCCCAACAGCCGTACAAAGCAACGATAGTTGAACTTGACAAGCTCTTTCGCAATGCGCACTTTATTGAACTCGGTATTACCCAGATAGGAAGCGATGAACTGATCGCCCGGTATGCCTGCTATATGTTCCTCTACCAGTGTCGCTACATCGACAAAATAGTTAATGCGCGAAGGAGATAGAATATGTTCCAGTTCGAGCCCGTAGATACGGGAAGCATCTACTTTTTTGATGTAGAAATAATCATAGTTGTCGTTGAAGTTGTTGACAATCTTTATGCGAAAGGGATTTGAATTGCCGAAAGTGCAGTAATCAACCTTTTCTACGTGTAAATGCCTGTGTACACGGCTTTGTCCCTCCGTTTTTAAAATTGAATAGATCTGCTTCAGCCCTTCGTGGATCAACTGCGTTTCTTCCGGGTTGTACAATGCTGTTTCCCACAGAGTGTCTTTGCCGTTTTTATCATAGACAGGTACGGCAGTATGGAAACGTGTAAGGTCGTCGTACTTTACCGGCAGCTCAATATCACGACCGTAGTATTTCAGGTATTCACGCAGGCGTTCGTTGACCGGGAAGAACAATTTTTTCCGGGAAATATGCTGCTTTTCAGGCTGATCTGGACCGTACATTATTTTAATTCTTTGTTACCGATCTTATATCCTTTAAGACCGTACCAGAGGATGAAAAGGTAACATGGAATCATGATGAAGTAACCCAGTTGCTTATCGCCGATGATTTCCGAAACCTTTCCATACAACGGCGGGAGCAGCGCACCACCTACGATACCCATGATGAGCAAAGCACTGCCTGTTTTTGTGAATTTACCCAATCCCGAAATGGCTAGTGGCCAGATAGCAGGCCACATTACCGAATGCGAAAAACCGAGCAGTGCAAAACAGGCAACGGCAAAATCCCCTTTTGTAAACAACGAAAGCAGTACCAGCATCATACTCAGTAAAGTAGCGACAATCAGAGCCGACCGTTGGGAAATATATTTAGGGATGGCAACGATACTCAATAGATAACCTGCAAGAAGTCCGAATCCCGTATAAGAAGCAAAGTTTTTCGCCTTCGACAATGGGAAGCCCAAATGTTCTCCAAAGCCCGCAAAGGTATCATAGCTGATGACCTCCACGCCTACATAGAAGAAGATGGAAAGAGCTCCCAACAACAGATAAGGATATTGCCATATGCTTGTTCTGTCGTCGGTTTTTTCACCAGGTTCATCCTCTTCCTCATTGATCTCCGGCAGGTGAATGAAGTAAAAGATTACTGCCAGCAAGGTTAAACTTCCGGCAATGACAGCATAAGGAACAATCACCTTCGAAGCCAGTTGATCGAGTTCTGCGGCTTTTTCAGCAGAGTTCAGTTCCAGTAATCGCGCTTTCAGTGCATCTGCATTGTCGAGTGTGATACTACCCAGCAGATATACGGCAATAATGCCCGCTATCTTGTTGCAGATACCCATGATACTGATCCGCTTTGCGGCACTTTCAATGGGTCCCAGGACCGTTACATAAGGATTGGAAGCTGTTTGAAGCAGGGCCAGGCCGGTTCCGATGATAAACAGTCCGCTGAGGAACCATGAAAAGTTGCGGGTTTGTGCTGCCGGTATAAAGATCAACGCACCAGCGGCCATCACCAGCAGCCCCACAGACATCCCGTTTTTAAATCCCGTCTTTCGCAGTACCCAGGAGGAAGGGATTGCCATAAAGAAATACGCCGCGAAAAAAGCTGTGGCTACCAGATACGATTGCGTATCGGTGAGTTCACAGGCAATTTTCAGATAAGGGATCAGCTGAGTATTTGCCCAGGTGATAAAGCCGAATATGAAAAAAAGAATGCCGATGAGATAGATGGCAGAACCATTGTTCCTGGAGCTGGTGGACATGTGCTTTGTTTAGCGGTAAAGCACTAATTTACACGTTCGATTTTCATTTTTCAATTTCGATTTTCCTGACATGGCAACAGGCTCACTGGCACTTGGTATAGACATCGGAGGTACGAATACAGCGTTCGGTATTGTTGACCGGCGCGGTGCTATTGTTGCGCAGGGAAAGATGAAGACCACCGGACATCCCACCGTACACGATTTTATCGAAGCTCTTGCTGCACAATTAAGTCCCTTGATGGAATCTGTAGGTCGCGACCATATCAGCGGAATAGGGGTAGGGGCGCCTAACGCTAATTTCTACACCGGTGAAATAGCCTATGCAGCCAATCTTCCCTGGGAGGGTGTGATTCCACTCGCCAAATTGCTGAGTGAAAGTTTACGTTACAAAGTGAGCATTACCAACGATGCCAATGCGGCTGCTTTGGGTGAGATGATGTATGGCGAGGCAAAGGGTATGAAAGATTTCATCATGGTGACGCTGGGTACGGGTGTGGGAAGTGGTTTTGTTGCCAACGGACAACTTATCTACGGACATGATGGATTTGCCGGTGAACTTGGACATGTGGTTGCCGTAAGAGAGGGAAGAACTTGCGGCTGTGGCAGAAAGGGCTGTCTCGAAACCTATGCTTCCGCTACCGGTATCGTTCGGACTGCCCGCGAATGGCTTGAAAACCGGAAGGACGAAAGTTTATTGCGGGCGTCGAAGGAGCTGACGGCACATGCAATCCATCAGGCTGCAGAACAGGGCGATGCGTTCGCATTGAAACTCTTTGAATACACAGGAAAAATTTTGGGACAGACACTGGCGGATGTAGTGGCAATCACGTCTCCTCAGGCAATTATCTTTTTCGGCGGCCTTGCCAAAGCAGGCCCCCTTATTCTGGATCCCACAAGACGTTCTATGGAAGAAAACCTGCTCAGGGTTTTCAAGAACAAGATATCCTTTCTTCATTCAGCACTTCCCGATGCAGATGCAGCGATTTTGGGAGCCAGCGCGCTGGTATGGTGATGAAATGTGGATTTGTTTTTTGGTTGCTTTATTTTTTAGGGCTGAATTCTAAGCCCCGTATCAGGGTTGGTTTGTCGGAGGAACTTTGATGGTTGACGCTGCGTTTCCTTTCAGCCAGTCTCCAAGCTGATTTGCGATCACTTTAAAATTGCGCCGGCTGGTAAAAGGATTAAAGCCTGAATCCGTAAAGTGATGGTTGACCAAAATACAATCGTCGTCAGCGATAAATACCACCACTTCCCTTTCTATTTCCTTTGACCCGCGGGGAAGTGGTTTGCTTTGAATCTGAAATACGCCTTCGTGTTCAGGCAGTTGATAAGCCAGCAGTTGATGTGCACGAAAGAATCGGTTGAGTTTCCCGGCATTGTCGCGGGTACTACCCGGAGAAGACATGGACACAAATTGAAATGACCTCCAGTAGCGGATCATAGCGAATACTGCCAATATCAAAAAAACACTGAGTATTACAAGTGCAAACAGACTGCCGTCATCTTCCTGACCCTGATACAGCTGCATGGCAAATGTTACGATCATCACCGAGAAAACAATCATAAATACACTCCATGAAATAAAAGGAGTGATCATCACTCCTTTTATAGGAAAGCGTTTATGAAGTTTGATAAACGCGATATCTGCCAGGAGCGCATTTGTTTTCTGTGTGCCTGGAAGTGCTTTCATAGATTAATCTGCCAGAGATGCTGCAACAAGTTCAGCAATATCCATCACCTTTACTTCGTCTTCCTTCTCTTTGTTTTTTACTCCGTCTGTAAGCATGGTAGTGCAAAAAGGACAGTTGGCTGCAATGATACCGGCACCGGTTTCGATGGCTTCTTCAGCCCGTGCAAAGTTTATTCTTGTACTGCCGGCCTCTTCTTCCTTAAACATCTGCGCACCGCCCGCACCGCAGCACAGTCCGTTGCTTCTGCAGCGTTTCATTTCCACCAGTTCCACATCCAAAGCCTGCAAGACCTCTCTGGGAGCATCGTAAATACCATTTCCTCTGCCTAGGTAACAGCTATCGTGATAGGTGATCTTCTTTCCCTTAAAACTACCGCCTTCCTTTATCCGCACTCTTCCTTCATCAATCAGTTGTTGCAGGAAAGTCGCGTGGTGTATCACTTCATATTCACCTCCCAACTCGCGGTATTCGTTTTTCAGCACATTGAAACAATGCGGACAGGCAGTAACGATCTTTTTGATGCCATAGCCATTCAAGGTCTGGATGTTGTTGTATGCCATCATCTGAAACAAAAACTCGTTGCCGGCACGTCGTGCGGGATCACCCGTACACATTTCTTCTTTGCCCAGAATGGCAAATTTCACCCCCACTTTGTCGAGTATTTGTGCAAAGGCTTTGGTAATACGCTGTGCCCGCTGGTCGAAACTACCTGCGCAGCCCACCCAAAAAAGTATTTCGGGCATCTCGCCATTGGCGGCGTATTCAGCCATTGATTTTATATGCATAGGTCTTCGAATCTTGGTTATGATTGTGCGCTAAGTTCCGTAGCCCAAAGATCGCGATCGTCGGGACTGAACTTCCAGGGCGCCATATTGTTTTCGATATTTCCGCTCATCAGGTTCCACTCCTGCGGCGCATTGCTTTCTTCCATGATGAGATAACGGCGAAGCTGATTGATGATCGACAGTGGTTCGATACCTACAGGGCATGCTTCCACGCAAGCCTGGCAGGTAGTGCAGGCTCTGAGTTCCTCGACGGTTATGTAATCATGAACCAGTGTCTTTCCATCGTCCACGAAGGATTTATTCTTGTTGATGTTTGCTCCTACTTCTTCCAGCCTGTCGCGTGTGTCCATCATGATCTTTCTGGGGGAAAGTTTCTTGCCGGTAATGTTTGCAGGGCAGGCAGCCGTACAACGACCACATTCGGTACAGGAATAAGCATCGAGCAGGCTTTTCCATGAAAGGTCTGTAACGTCCTTAGCTCCGAAGCGCTGCTGGGTTTGATCGCCGGAAGGTGTCGGTGCAAGTTCCGGCTGCATCATATACAGCACCTCGTTTTGGATATCCTTCATGTTTTCCATCTTAGCCTGCGGACGAAGACGCAGGTAATAAGCATTCGGAAATGCGAGCAGGATATGAAAATGCTTGGAGTAGGGGAGATAGTTGAGAAAAGCAAAAATGCCCAGAATATGTCCCCACCAGCAAACCCTTTCTATGATGGTAAGCGTTTCTGCACTGGTGTTGACAAACATAGGCGCAAACAAGCTGCTGATAAGGAAGCCATTTCCGGTACCTTCCTGTATTCTGATTGCTCCTTCCGCAGTGTTCATCAGCAATAGCATCAGCATCAATACCAATTCTATATACAGAATGTTATTGGCATCTTTCTTGGGAAAGCCATCAAGCTCCTTCATGTTAAGCCTTGGTACTTTCGTCACATTACGGCGGATCAGAAAGGAAAAGACGGCAATGAGCGTGAGCACTGCCAGTATTTCAAAAAAGCTGATTACAAAGCCGTAAAAATCACCCAAAGGCTTTTCAAAAATTCGATGCTGACCGAAGACACCATCAATGAGGATTTCGAGAACTTCTATATTGATGAGGATAAATCCTGCATAGATGAAAAAGTGAAGTATGGCAGGAATAGGCTTTTTAAACATTTTCTTTTGCCCCAGCGCCAGAAGTAAAACATTGCGCCAGCGTTTTTCGGGCTGATCGGTCAGGTCTTCATCACGGCCGAGTAGAATATTCCTTCGAACTTCTCCGATTTTTTTTGCGAAAAAAAAGAAGGCAATACCCGCACATATGATGAATAGAATCTGCTGAATGAGCTGCATTGAAGCACTATTGGTTTGAGGGCGAAAGTTAGTCTGTTTTGCACTAAAAACATAGTTTAACGCATTCTCTGCTGGAGGTTAGGGAGAAAATGATTAGGTTTGAAAAATCCATTTTTTGCTGAATGATGCATAAGAAAAATTTTGCAGCATGGCTGGGTGTTTTCTGTTGTGCCATGTCGTTTTCTGTCCATGCACAGGACATTTCCGGCGAGGGGAAAAGGCAACTTGTGAAAGCGGAAGATTCGCTGGTGACCATAGCGGATTCAATGTTCAATGCGTTTCTGCCTGATGAACGTCCGATTTATTGCGAAAAGTTTGTAAAACAACTGGTAAGGGTTTTGAAAACTCCCAATTCTTACCGCTATGATTTTCCGGCTTTGCAAAAGAAGATCAACATAATAGCTCCAGACGACAACAAGTTTAGAATCTTTAACTGGCTGATTGTCGGTGCGGACAATCAGATTCGCTATTATGGTGCGATACAGATGCCTTCCGAGGAATTAAAACTTTATCCGCTTGTGGATTATGCAAAGGAACTCGGAAAATTTGCCGAAGACAGTGTGCTGGTGGGTCCGAAATGGTTCGGCGCATTGTATTATCGTATCATTCCTACGGAAGTCGATGGTAAGCGTATTTATAACCTGTTGGGACTGAATAGCAGCAGCCGCATCAGTAATAAAAAAGTCGTAGACCCGCTTCAGTTTTCTGAGGACGGTATCACTTTCGGTGCTCCGATCTTCAATATCAGTTCAGAAAACTCCCAAAGTCGCATCAACCGTTTCATTATAGAATATAAAAGAGAAGTTCAGGCGTCGCTTAACTGGGATGATAATATGAAGATGATTTACTTTGACAGGCTCGTCTCGCAGGTAAATGATCCCAACCGGAAATATACTTATGTTCCCAGTGGTCAGTACGATGGACTGAAATGGGCTAATAAGCAATGGAATTATGTGCAGGATCTGATCCCTGTTCAGCAATTCAAAGATGGTGAGGCTCCGGCTCCGAAACCGGTTAAGGGAAAAGAATAGCATCCATTGGAGCGTGTAAGAGATAAGAAATTATCTCCGGAATCAAATGAATAGAATCCCGCGCACTAATCCTTTCATTTGTGTTGCAGGAAGCGGCGAATGTTTTGGTTTGTATGGATGCATCGGGTTGTTGAATACTGCATTATCACTCATGTGTATTTTTTTACTTCGCCAGGCAGATTGCCAAAGTCTATTCCCTAACTTTAGATACTTTTGACCCTTACCTGCATCGTTGAGATATACATGAGAGAACAACAACAGCAACAACATCTTCGTCTGAGTCTGGTGATACCCTGTTACAATGAAGCGGGGAGAATAGAACTGTTATACCGCGACCTGAAAGCCTTTATCGAAAAATGGACAGGCTGGCTGGAAGTGATTATTGTGAACGACGGCAGTAAAGACAATACCTTTGATCTATTGCATGCACATCCTGTGTATCAGCAGTACTCCTCTATCATTTCGATTATCTCTCAGCAAAATACCGGTAAAGGCGGCGCCTTAAGAAATGGGGTTTTAAAGACCAATGGTGATTTCGTGTTAACCTTAGATGCCGATATGGCTACATCTCCCATGCAACTGATCAAATGGCTGGATATGCTGGGGTGGGAGCTGGAGAACGATACTATCTACATTGGTTCCCGAGAGCATATGAATTCCACCATAAACAATGTAGAGGGCGAACGCAAACTTGCAGGTAATATTTTCAATGTCATAATCAGAAGCCTTACTCCACTTCGCGCCAGAGACACTCAATGCGGCTTTAAGCTCTATCCTGCTCCTGTTGCGAGAAAACTCTTTGCCCAACTCAAAACCTTTGGCTGGGCACACGATGTGGAACTGTTGTGTCTGGCGCATCTCAACAAGGTAGATGTAGTAGAAATGCCTGTGTTCTGGACTGCTATTGAAGACAGCAAAGTGCGGGTTTTTCGCGATGGTTTTAAAATGTTAATCGAAGTGCTGGGAATTATGATGTCGTTAAAACGCCGTCGTCGTTCGGGTGTCATACAAAGCACTGACAACATAGAATTATCAGAACATCGACGCGCATAGCCAAAGGATAGTGGAATGTTACTTATAGTAGAAAGACAAATGCTTTTTTTCACCACTGACCATAACAATCTGTCTTAGCAGCGTTCTGTCTATTCTACAATCTTATTCCCTTGTGGGTTAATCTTTCTTCAACTGATAAATATACAGGTGCATACCGGTCAGAAAAGCTCGTATAGAATCCTTATGTACAATGCTCAGTCCCTGACGGCGGAACTCTTCCAGATAATGCTTGTTTGAACGGAAATTAAGTGGAACAGGTACGCCTTTTTTGAGTTTGTTCAATATCCAGTCGTGAGAGGAGATCAGTAGTTTGTCGAACTGGTTGATGTACATTTCCTCGATAAGAATAATAGAACCGGACGGTTTGATAACCCTTTTCAATTCTGAAAGATAATATTCAGGATTGTCCGTATGATGCATTACTGTAAGTGCTACCGTTGCATCGAAATGATTGTCAGGGAAAGGAAGTTCTCTGGTCTCCAGTAATTTGAAATCAAGATTTTTGCCATCTATTATTTTTTCATCTAGATTCTGATCTTTGATTACATCTATACCTGTTATATGCACAGACGGGTCGATCTTTACGATCTCCCTTGCAGTATACATATTGCCGCATCCGAAATCCAGTACTCTGGCATTGGGCGTGAGCAGCTTTGATATTCTCTGTGCAAATATGGCGGAACGTTTGCCCGTGAGTTTTTTATAGATTGGCAGATTGGCAATAAACATGTTGCTTGGGTTACCTGGAAATAAGCGGCAAATATAAGGTCTCTTGCCTATTTGCTTTAGTATGTACAGAAATAATTACCTGTGCATTGTCAGTCCTCTAGGATGATTTCAAAGTTCGATTAATTTTACGCACTTACTATTTACGCACAACCAATAGCAATGCTACCGACCGCTCAAGACAGCCTGCAGAAGACCTGGAAACTTGCATTCTTCATCTTCAGCGCCATTCTTCTTGTTGTAATGCCTCTGCTCAGTCATCAATACGGACAGAGTGGAGATGAATGGCTTCAAATCGAATATGGACGTGATATCTGGGAGTATTTCTTCAACGGAAATCCGCAGGCACTCAATTATGACAATAAAGGACTGCAATATGGAAACCTACATTTCTACGGTGGCATGTTCGATTTCGGAACAGAAATCCTGCATCGCTGGTTTCCGTCTATTCCGCTCTTGTATCTGAGACATTTCTTTAATGCGCTCACCGGCGTGTTCTTTATAGTCTTTTCCGGAATGTTCGCATACAGGCTTAGCGGTCGTAACTGGGCTGTGGGATTGATTGCACTGCTGTTTATGGCTTTTTCACCTCGGATTTTTGGCGAAAGCATGAACAATGAGAAAGACATTCCCTTTGGTTGTGGTTTCATCATTGGCTGTTATTATTTCCTGGCTATTCTTCAGGATTATCCTAAACGATTGCTTCGCAACACCATAGGACTGTTCATTGGTTTTGCTATTGCCTTTGGGGTGCGTCCTGCGGGGGGGCTATTGCTGGTGGTGTACTTCGTGGCTTTTGCCGGATTATACTATTTCTTCGACGAGCAGGTAAGAAACAGAATCCGCGAAGGGGGTAGCGCTACGCTTAAAAAGACTGTAATCTTTATTATTGCAGCTTTGGCTTTGGGCTATGTGGTGGGCTTGCTGATGTGGCCTTACGGACTGCAATCACCCATTTCCAATCCGCTCAACTCGCTGCGGAAGATGGCAAATGTGGATGTGACGCTTCGTGTTTTCTTTGAAGGTGTATACCGTCCCAACAACAATATGCCCTGGTATTATGAGCTAAAGTGGATTCTTATTTCCAATCCGCTGATCGTGATTGCCGGAGTAGGAGTGCTTTTTGTCATGGTGCTTAAGGCAAAAGAAACCTGGGGTTGGGCTCCTGTGTTGTCGGTGATATTTGCGGCATGGTTTACGCCGTTGTATATGATCTATAAAAAATCGAGCGTGCATGATACCTGGCGTCACCTGTTTTTCATTTATCCATTCTGGGTGTCTATGTCGGCTATGGGAATCTCGTTGCTGGGTGGCTTGATCAGCAATCCCAAATGGCGACACCTTCCCATTAGCGTTGCGATAATCGGACTTCTTCCGGCTATTATCTGGACGTTTAGATGGCATCCCAATCAATATGTTTATTTCAATGAACTTGTAGGCGGAATCCGTGGAGCTCAGGGATATTATGATACAGACTACTATCAAAACAGCGGGCTCCAGCATGCCAACTGGATCAGGGAAAATATAAAGCCGATTCCCGGACGCAAGATCGTAGTCGCTTCCAATATGCTCGGCTTCGACAGATATTTTGCTAAAGACTCAAGCTGGATCCGTTACTATTACGTGCGCTACAATGATCGTCACACCAAAGAATGGGATTATTATGTGACTTACTCACGTTACATTTCTCCTGAACAACTGCAGAATGATATTTGGCCACCTAAAAACGCCATTCATGAAGTGAAGGTAGACGGAGTGACCATATCAGCAACCCTTCCAAGACCTAGTACAGCAGGTATGGAAGCTTACGCAGCTTTACAGAAAAATGATTTCGCTACAGCAGCCATCAGGTACGCTGAACAGGTGCAGGCTGATCCTTATGATGAAAATGTCTGGTCGAATTATGGGATCGCACTGGCATCTACAGGAAGATTGGACGAAGCTATTAATGCGCTCAATAAGGCCATTGCTCTTGATGGTGGTAATGCAAGTTTTTACCAGATTCTGGCGCAGGTCTACCAGGCAAAGGGCGATATGAACGGCGCTCAGCAGTCCATGAATACGGCAAACGCCATTATGATGCGTGAGCGCGAAAATATGGAGCAGTAAGAAATCCCCGCAGATGGGCGGAGGCGCCATGGCCCGGTTGGACGGTAGCGCTGTATCTGTTGATCCGCTTCTAATGCCTTTCTAACCGAGCGACACCCCATACCCTGGGGTGTTTCTCTTTATACACTTTCAAACCATAGAAAACTATCTTATTTTTGCGCGCATTAAAAATTTTAAAGTCTAAGGATATATATGGGTCGCATATTTGAAGTACGGAAAGCGAAAATGTTTGCTCGTTACGACCGGATGGCCAAACAGTTTACCCGTATCGGTAAGGAAATAGCCATTGCTGTTAAAAAAGGCGGTCCTGATCCGGACACCAATCCCTCGCTGCGCCGGATCATACAGAATGCGAAATCGGTAAATATGCCGAAAGACCGTATTGAAGGTGCTATCAAAAATGCACTCGGTAAGGATACGAGCAGTTACGACGAAGTTCTGTACGAAGGATATGCTCCGCACGGTATTGCATTGCTGGTAGAGACTGCAACCGATAATACAACTCGTACAGTCGCTAATGTCCGCTCGCATTTCAATAAAGGGGGTGGTAATCTTGGTACCAGTGGCTCTGTGGCATTTTTGTTTAAGCACATGGGTGTGTTTAAACTCAACCCTGAGGGGCTCAATCCTGAAGATCTGGAACTGGAGCTGATTGACGCTGGACTGGAAGAACTGGGTGAGGACAGTGAGGGAATGCTTGTCGTTCGTTGTGGTTTCAATGATTTTGGAAACATGCAAAAAGCGCTTGAAGAAAGGGGCATCACACCTATTTCATCTGAGCTTGAATGGATTCCGCTGAACACCGTTGAAATCAGCGAGGAACAGGCAGATGATGTGTTTAAACTGATAGAACGCCTCGAGCAGGACGACGATGTACAGCGAGTGTTTCATAACATGGGCTAAACAAGATATTCAAATGCTAAGGCGGCAGGAACTCCCTGTCGCTTTTTTTGTCCCTGAGACCTTCGATTGAAATCTCCCCTCTCGCTTTTTGTTTGTAGGTTTACAGTATGAAATCTTCCCGCTCCCTGCCCTTATTGATTGGACGCAAACCCGTCCTGGAAGCGCTTCAGCAGGGAACTGCCATCGAAAAGATCTTTCTCCTCCGATCTGCTACGGGAAGTGAAATAAACGAGATCAGAAAACTCGCCAAAGACAATAATATTCCGCTCAGCCAGGTGCCGGTCGAAAAGTTGAATCATCTCACCAAAGCCCAGCATCAGGGGGTGGTAGCGTGGACAAGTCTGCTTCAATATGTAGATCTGCAAAACGCCATTTCGCATATTGTGGAGCAGGGACAAACGCCTTTGCTGATATTGCTGGATGGTATCACAGATGTGCGCAACGTAGGCGCTATTGCCCGCACTGCTTTATGCTGTGGCGCTCAGGGGATCATTCTGCCAACATCTTCTTCCGCCTCGCTTACAGAAGAGGCGATCAAGACCTCGGCGGGAGCACTCAGAAAGATTATGCTTTGCCGTATTCCTTCGGTTCCGCAGGCTATTGACATACTCCGCTTGAACGGTATTCAGGTATTGGGTACGCAAATGCAGGGAAGTATTCCCGTGTACGAGGCCAACCTGTCCATTCCTTCCTGCATTGTGATGGGCGCTGAAGATACCGGGATTAGCAAGGATGTGATCAGACGTGCAGATCAACTCATTAGGATTCCTATGGCTACAGACTTCGACTCGCTCAATGTTTCTGTGGCAGCAGGTATGATCCTGTATGAGGCAGTGCGGCAGAGAGGATAAAGATTGCCTGATCAAGTATGAACCGCTTCGCAGCGATAAGTGATATCTTTTGTAGTTTAATGTAAATGATTAAGAACCTCGTCATACTGGTCTTGCTATTGTCGCTGGTAGCCTGTCTAAGTTTTGTTTTCCTACCCCTGGCTTCGAACGATGAAGGTAACGTCGTAAATGATTCCGTGAAGGCGATCTTGAAGCAGCTTGGAGATACCGCTTTGAAGAGCCAGGATGTGCCCGTTGCTGCGGTACTACTTTACAACAACAAGATCATTGCGACAGGGTATAATACCCTAACGAAGGATCAAAACATAGCTGCTCACGCGGAGATAAACGCGATCAATAAGCTGCTGCAACAGACAGGAATGGACTCTTTTCGCCGTATGGCTCGTTCTTCCCTTACCTTGATATCCACCTGGGAACCCTGCGCAATGTGTGCCGGAAGCATTGTGGAAAGCGGCATAGAGAACGTAATTGTCCTGAAGTCGAAATCCTGGAAACACAGAATAAAACAGGAAAGAAAACGCTGGTTATATCAGTGGCGCATGAAAGCTTTAAAAAATGATACCGTTCAGATGCATCTATTCCGAAAGCACCCTGAGTTTTCGTTGCAGGATACAAGCGATCTGTAACTACACGAGCTACAGATCATCTTGATTCAGTCGTTGGCGCGATTAAGCTCTTTCGGGAATGATAAGCTCATTTCATTATTACCATACCTGATTCAGGCGTACTCCGAATGTATACCACCGTCCGGGCATGGGAACAGTGCCGATTTCACGATATTGAGTATCCAGAATGTTATTTACATCGGCATACAATAAAACGTTTTTCACTGCATAACCCAATCTCGCGTCCAGCACGGTATAGTCGTTGGCGTTGATGCGGTACAGATAGCGACAGGCGATGTTTGTTCGGATTCGTTGCCAGAATGTTGCATTCAGTTTTACCGTAGCCTGATGCTTCAATGCTTCTATGGCATATTTGGAAATGCCATTAGCAGGAGCATCAATCACGGGGTTGAGATAAGTATAGTTGGCGTGTATGGTCAGGTCAACGTTGTTGCCCCATTCCAAAGCATCGACCAGGTGGAAGCTGGTGGACATTGTAATGCCCTGCGTGTTGATGGTTTGAAAGTTCTGTGGCTGCCAGGGTTCTGTATCTGTAGCTCTTACCCAATCAATGAAATCTGCGGAGCGACGATAAAAATAGGTGGCACGGGCAAACAGATGTTGTTTCGCATATTGCAAACCACCCTCAGCATAGTACGCATATTCGGGGCGCAATTGTGCATTACCGATATTGGCGGGACCCTGATAATACAGGTCGGTATAAGTGGGCAGGCGTTGTCCTGAAGTGGCATTTGCAAATATTTTCCAGCTGTACGAGAGCTGATAACCGGCATCAATACCAGGAAAAACCTCCCAGTCGTAATCGCTGTTCTTATTGGCATACAAGCCCAGACCTACGTTCAGTTTCTCGGAAAAATGATGTTTGTACTCGGCAAAAATGCCCAGGTTGTTTCTGTCTCTTTTGCCGAGATTCGTACTATTAATGTGTTCACTTCTACATTCCACCCCGGCTCCTAAGGTGCCCTTGCGTAATGTGTACGAGCTCTGTATCTCTCCTGTCACAACATTCGTCTCATGTATGTTGCGGTACAGAGCGGGGTTTTGCTGCACGAAAATATAGTCGTCGTTATTGTAGCGGTAACTCACGCGCGGACTGATCGTGAGTTTGCTGTTCGGCTGATAGTTGTATCGAATACTTCCGACGGCTGTTTCTACCCCTTCTTTTGATTCTTTGTCAGATGGTGCGGCATAGTAGGCATTGGCTCCGAAGTCGTTGTTGATGTAACCACCCATAGCCTCGATGTTATTGCGTTCGTTAAGCACAATGCGGTTTTGGTAGAATAGCCTGTAAGCTTCATAAGCTGTATTGTAGCGAAAGCCACTGCCCTTGTCGTACGCTGCGGAAAGGATATGAGAATGTTTGTTGGCTGCAATAGCTGCTGAAGCTTGTGCGCCCCAGCCGAAATACGTTTCGCCGTTAGCTGTATCCTGTTTCAAACTGCTGCCTGCATACGCTTGTGCAAAAACTTCATCCTGAACAGGCTTTTTGGTCACAATGTTCACCGCGCCTGCCAGCGCATTCACACCATAGGTTCTCGCAGCGGGACCCCGTACGATCTCAATGCGTTCTATGGCTCCGAGTGGTATGGGCAGGTTCATCATGTGGTGTCCGGTTTGCGGATCAGACATCTTCACGCCGTTGACCAGTACCAGCACCTGATCGAAGGTGCTGCCATCGATGGCAATGTCGGCTTGTGTACCGGCAGGCCCGCGTTGCCTGATGTCCACTCCTCCTACATAAGACAGAAGCTCATTGGCGGTTTTCACCGGCAAGGCCATGATCTGCTTGTGATCGAGTATCTCAATGTTACGGTTTTGTTTGCCATAAGGTTCTTTGATACGGTTGTCTGCAATAATAACAGTGTCGAGGTTAGTTGCTGTTGTCTGTGCGATAGCGGTGCTGGCAGTTAGTAAGATGTACAGTGCAGGTATTAATCTCCTCATAAGATCAAATTTTGGCGGGCAAAAATAGAGGTAAATGATTGCCCGGTTATATTTTTATAAAAGTGTATTAGAATAACTCCTGTTAGAGAGCCGTGATCTTTTCACTCCGGTAAATCCTGCTCTGATATTTTTCTTGCATTTTATTTCAGTTTTTCTACATTTGCCTCCGCAAAGGTTTCCTTCACGGAACGAAAAGGGAATCAGGTGAAAATCCTGAACATTACCCGATGCTGTAAGCTTCTTAATATGTCTTTTGTATCTCCACGCCACTGTTTCATCTGAGACGGGAAGGCACAAAAGATGAAGCAAGTCAGAAGACCTGCCTTTGTACATAAATTTTACTTCGCTGCTTTCGGGAATAAAAGCGCAGGTAAGAAAAGGCACAGACATTTCTGCTTTCTCTTTCTTGTATCTCTTCTCATGGCAGCATATACATGGTTTTTAAAATCAAATGCTATATGCGAAAACTTGTACTTTCATTTCTGATTTCCCTGGCAACCGCCGGCTTATCGATGGCACAGCTTACTACTCATGTGGTGACCTTTGATACGCTCACGCTGCCTAAAGCAGATACGTTCTACGTCAACTTTTCCTCGCCGGGAAATGATGTCGGCTTCTCTGACCTTGATGTGTATTTCCCCTGTGTGTACGATACAGGCTGGGGCGCGAGTTTCTGGAGTTATGGCTTTGTCTATTCAAATATGACGGATAGTGTAACCAGTGGTTATGGCAATCAGTACGCTGCCAAGACTGCAAAAGGAGTAAATAACTCAAACAACTACGCGGTGGCTTACGGCACCTCCAACCTGGTTCGCTGGAATCAGGGTAGCGGAGCTATGAGAGTCTGGGATGGATTTTACGTAACCAACAGTACCTATGCCTACAACAGCATGAGAGATGGAGATGGCTTTGCTAAGAAATTTGGTGGAGCCACAGGTGACGATCCGGATTGGTTTAAGCTCACCGTGCGTCGTTATCTTTCCGGTCAACTGCAACCGGATAGTGTGGAGTTTTATCTGGCAGACTTCCGCGATACCAACAATGCAAACGACTACATTATAAACGACTGGCAATGGGTAGGATTGGGAGCCGTTTACACGGCAGACAGCCTGTTGATCACTTTAAGCTCGTCGGATAATGATCAGTTTGGTATGAAAACACCTGCTTATTTCTGCCTGGACGATCTGTCGTATAAAATCACTCCTGATCATGTGAATGATGCAAAGCATAAGTTTTCTGCCAAAGTCTATCCGAATCCAGCAACAGACCAGCTTTTTGTGGAGTTGAATGAGGACGGGATAAACGCTGTTTCTCTGATGGATATGTCGGGCAGGGTACTGAAAGTGTATCAAGATGTTCGGGAGAATCTTTCCATCTCTGTTTCTGAATTGTCTAAGGGAATGTATTTGTTGCAATTTGATAATGGTTCGCAAAAACAATCTGTTCGTTTCTTAAAACAATAATATGAAGCGTTTTCTTTCAATACTGCTTACAGTATCGCTTTTCTCTACTGTTGCAAACGCACAATATGCACCGCAGGCAGGAACTAATGGTAGCACAGCGATTGCAGCGAGCAGTGCTCAGATTGTTAGCTGGGCTACGGGTTGCACTATTAAACGTGGTTATCTCGATATTGCGCAGCCTTCATTAGGTTATGTTTCTTCAGGCGATAGCAGTCTGGCAATAGGTCCGGTTGATAACTTTCTGGTAAGCCTGGGCGACAGCGGTGTGGCAACCTTGACGTTTGCTAACCCTATTGTAAATGGCAGTGGCTATGATTTTGTGGTCTTTGAAAACGGTTTTTTAAATCCGACGAACAGTGAGGAAGCTTTTCTGGAGCTGGCTTTTGTAGAGGTGAGTTCTGACGGAATCAATTTCTTTCGTTTTCCTGCCTCTTCGCTTACTCAGGACACTTTCCAAATTTCAAGTGTCACCGGTCAGAATTATATGAATGCACGTTGGGTGAATAATCTCGCAGGGAAGTATGTAAGCAACTATGGCACACCTTTCGACCTGCAGGAACTTTCCGGCATTGCAGGACTTGATGTTAACAACATTACCCATGTGCGGATCGTTGATGTTGTTGGGTCTATCGGCGAATATGCCTCCTACGATACAGCAGGAAACAAGATCAATGATCCGTATCCAACGAATTTTCCTACAGGTGGCTTCGATCTGGATGCTGTGGGTGTAATTCATCAGACAACAACGGCCGTTAAAGGATTGCACCGATGTTTTGTGTCTGTTTTTCCAAATCCTACAACAGATTACATCGAGATAAAAACAGAAGAACCGCTGTCTGTGATATTGACCGATGTTGCAGGAAAAGTGCTGCGTCAAACAACAATACAAAACAGCGGGAGGATTGCTTTGAAGGAATTAAGTAGTGGTGTTTATTTACTGAATTTTACAAACGGGAAGGGCTTAAGATGGGCAGAGCGTATTACAAAACTTTAGCAGGATTAGCGTTGATGTTTTTTGTTTCCTGCAACAAGGAAGACAAAGCCGGCAATTCTCCCATACCGCCGGCAGGGGACAAAGTTTTCATTGTTTGTGAAGGAAGCTATGGAAACGGTAACGCAAGTCTGAGCATCTATTTCCCCGAGAAAGACAGCGTGTTTACAGATGTTTATAAGGCTGTGAATCATAACACGCTCGGCGATGTTTTTCAAAGCATTACTGCAATAGGAAATAGGTATTATCTCACTGTAAATAACTCCGATAAGATTGTTGTGCTGAACAAAGATCTCACATTGTTTTCTCAGATCAGCGTTTCAAAAGCTCGCTACATTGTACCGGTGAACGAGCACAAAGCTTATGTTTCTTCTCTTTACAACAATAAAGTGTTTGTATTAGATGCAGTCAATGCAACCATTGTAAAGAGCATCGAATTATCGGCCGTAAATACAGAAGGGATGCTGGTTGATGGGAATCATGTGTACGTATGCCCCTGGGATACAGCTTCGGACAAAGTTTATGTCATTAATTGCGAGCAGGATGAAGTGGTAGATAGTTTTATTGTCGCCGGTCGGGCGCCGTCTGAAGCTTTAATGGATAAAGACAAAAAACTTTGGATTCTTTCAGGAAACAATGCCAAAGGGAAACGGTCGTACTGGACAAAAATTGATCCTTTTACGAGGCAAGTGCTCAAGACTTATGCATTTGATCCGGATGTTGATCCGGTGAAGCCGGTGATGAACAAGACAAAGGATTCAATCTACTTTATCGAAGTAAATCAAAAGTCGGGCTCAGAGCACAATGGTATTTATCGCATGTCTGTTTACGAGGATGGTCTTCCGGCAAATCCATTAATTCCTGCGCAGAGCGGACAATATTTCTGGGCGTTGGGTATTCATCCCAACGGAGATATCTATGTCGGCGATCCGAAAGGTTTTATACAGAAAAGCTCTGTGATAATTTTTGATAGAAAAGGTGTTTTGAAGAAGCAGTTTTCTGTTGGAGTGGGTGTAGGACGTTTTTATTTTAGCGACTGAGGTGCTTTCGTTTACAAGTCATATTGTCAGAGGATTATTGAAAATGGCATTGCTTCCGGCATTGCTATTTTCTTTTGTGGAACGAAGCCTTGCACAGCAAATATCTGATACGTTGACGGAGGTGAAAGTACTTGAACAAAAGCTTCCCTCACAGGATGAAAGGCTGAACCATTTTTCTACAGGTCAGAAGATCAGGACTATTGACAGCACTACCCTGGAACAATACAAAATGCAGTCGGTTGCCAATCTGCTCTCACAGCAAACGCCGGTTTTTATCAAATCTTACGGACTTAACGGACTTGCAACGCTGAACATTCGCGGTGCTTCCGCGGCACAATCGCAGGTATTCTGGAATGGTGTTCCTATCAGCAACGCCGCGCTGGGAATGGCTGATATTTCTTTATTGCCTGTATCAATGATCAACAAATTGCATCTCATCTATGGAAGTTCTGCTGCGCTGTGGGGAAGCGGGAATATTGGAGGTGCTTTGTTGCTGGAAGCAGATGAACCTTCTTTCGGCGAAAAAAATGCCTATGAAACTGCGTTGGGTACGGGAAGTTTTGGACAATATCAGGCGGGAGGGAAGGTGCAGTTTTCAAAGAAGAAATTTTATTCTGGTACAAACATTTTTACACAAGCCGCAAGGAATGATTTCAAATACGAAATTGATTCCGGAAAACATATAAAGACAACAAACGCACAACTGAGGGGCATTGCATTGCAGCAGCAAGTTGCCTTCAGGCCGAGCGGGAACAACTTGTTTCGTTTTATTGGCTGGTATCAGAACTACTATCGTGAAATACCGGCTGCTTTGTTCGAAGCTTACTCTGAAAAGATTCGCAGAGATGAATCGTTAAGACTGATGGGGGATTGGAGCAGAAAATCTCTTTCAGGAAAAATGTATGCAAAAGTAGCCTTCCTCAGAGAGAAGATGCGATTTGATGATGATACGATAAAGCAACACACTGAGAACATAACCTATCAGAGTTTTGTTGAGGCAGGGTGGAGGAGAAGGTTTTCAGCACGACATCAGATGCTGGTTTTCGCTCCTTTGCAATATTCATGGATGAGAGCCGATACCTTATTGCAGGGACAGCAGAAATACGCACTTGCCATTTCCTATAGTTATGATGATCTGCGGGAAAGGTTTAAAGCTTCTGTGAATCTGCGCGACGAGATCATCAACGGTTTCAATATGCTGCTTCCGGGTATCAGTGCCTCTTATGCCTTGACCAACACTTTTCTCGCCCGTGCAAACATGCAACGGACATTTAGAGCGCCGACATTGAATGAATTGTATTTCCAACCCGGCGGAAACGAGGAACTGAAACCGGAACATGGGTGGAGTGGCGACGCAGGATACAGGCTGCAATGGAAAGGCGAAAGATTTTCGCTGTTGCACGATGTCTCCGTCTTTCATCGCATGATTGATAACTGGATCATCTGGATGGGCGGGACCATTTGGACACCCCACAATGTAGCCAGCGTGCAGAGCAGTGGCTTTGAGACGGAAAACTTCCTCTCCTTAAGGGTCTGTAAATGGAAGTTTCATCTGGGACTAAATACTTCCTACGTTGCAGCTACAACACTTTCCAGTTATCTTCCCAACGATGGAAGTATTGGCAAACAGATTCCATATACACCGAAATATTCCGGACAGATCAATGCCGGTTTTAGCTTTCAGTCACTTTATGTCAACTACAATCATAGCTATACCGGCCTGCGTTATGTGAATGTAGATGAGACAGGAAAGCTTGATGCGTATCAGACGGGAAATGTTCAACTGAGTTATTTACTGAAAGTCCAATCACGCCCGATTTTTCTTTCCGGCCAGGTTCAGAACATATTTAATGCATCTTATCAGGTAGTTAATGCGCGTCCTATGCCGGGAATTAACTGGTTGATTAGGGTGAAGTTTGCAGTAGGTGCGTAAATCTTGCAGAAAGAAATACTTCTGCAAGTGAGCCGATACCCTTGGATTACTTGCAGAAGCTTAATTTATGGTTAGTCCTGTGAAACATTTGCTGAAAGCATTACTGTTTCAGTAGAGTCATTCACGTTTCTGGCGCTGATATTGCTGAACTGTACCTTATAAATTCCGTTATTTACAGTTACCGTGGCAGTTTGTCCGCTTGTGTATCCGGCAGTATATTGGTTTGTAGCACCATTAACAAGACTGAGTGCTATGATTTGAATTTCATCCGAAGCTTTCGGATTCACCACTACTTTGAAAGTACCACTCTGAGAAGGCAGCGCGAACTGGTGAAATTTCATCTGCAGGCTGCCTCCGGCAGGAGATGTGGCATTCAGAACATTGTTAAGCGAAGAAAGGTAGACGTCTTTGTAAACAATAGAACCCACCGTAAACTGATTTTCCGGAGTCTCATCGTTGCTGTCCTTTTTACAGGCCGTAAACATGAGGGTTGCTGCTGTGGCAGCAAGGATTAATTTTTTCATGAGTTGATTTTTTGCCAAGGTAGAAAAGATTTTTAATGTATAATATGTCTTTCCCAATCGGCACTGAAGCTCCTTTATGGTCTCTGCATGTCGGGAACAGATCCATTACGTGATGGAGGTTCTACCAGATCGCTGGTGCGACTTCTGTTATTAGCATTCGCTCCGCCAAATCTCCTGATTGTGTACGTGGCATTGAGCATAAAATATCTGCGCAGGACATTGGTGTAACTGTCTTCAATATAGGTTTCTGTAACAGTGCGCTCGATAGCCCTGTTTTGGTTCAGAATGTCATAAACATTCAGACGAATATCCAATGATCTGTCGGGAAGAAACTTGTATCCTACAGATGCGTTCCACAGAAGAAAGCTTTGATTGAATCCCTGCGACAAACCGGAATACAATACATGATTGGCAGTGGTGTTGAAAACAATACGGTTCTGCAACAGGTAATTCAGCCGAAGTGAAGCACTGTGATTATAATAGTTGTTGTCTGACTGGGATTGTACACTATTGCGAACGACTGTGTAATTTCCATTATAGCCAACAGTAAAGTCCAGGCTCTCACTAATATTGCTGCTAACGACGACACCGCCGTTGATCGAGTAGTTGTTGGCGATATTAGAGATACCCGTTGTGCCATTAAACAGTTCATTGGAATCTGCTGCATAGCGTATTCTTCCCGGCTGACGGTTGTAGTTAAAACCAAGGTTGAGGTTAACATTGCTCTTGATCATACTTATCGGCAATCCGTAAGTGAGAAAGCTTCTGGCAGTAAAATATCCATCAAGATTTACAGGTCTGGTTACCTGACTTCCTTCTGTAAGTACAAAGCTTTCTCCGAAGGAGATCAGTTTTGTGGGGAAAATGGTTTCATTGCCGATGTAATTGTTGATATAACTGCCGTAAAGCATGGCAAAAAAGCTTCGTGAAGTAGTAGTGTTTGTATTGCCATACCGCAGCGTAAGTGTGTGCGTATAGTTTTGATTCAGATCTGCATTGCCGGTTCGAACGAGCAGCGGATTGGTGATGTCAAGTACATTTTGCAGTTGGTTGATGCTCGGGGGATTGGTGTTGGTGCGATACATGATCCGCAGATTCTTTGTTCGCGTAAAGCGATAGTTGAGAGTGACTGATGGGAGTACATTGGAGAAACTTCTGTCCACTTCAAAACTTCTCGGATAAATCTGCATTCCGCTCAGTGCAGCATGCTGGTAATTCAGCCCGGCAGTGAACATAACCTTTTCATTGCGCAGCTGATAAGTTAAGCCTCCTCTCTGCGTATTGTAGGTATTCTCAAACTTGTTGGAAAGTTGCGGTTCTAAATCATTGTATTCAGTGCCGTTCCGGTTCATCACCTCACGGTCTGATTTACTTTTGGAAACTGAAGGATTGTAGTTAACCATCAGCTGACTACGCTCATTCAGTGGTTCTGTATACGTAAGATTTGCAGAATAATTTTGTGTATTGCTGTTGAGGTCATAGTGTTGGTCGAGTAAATTGGTGTCTACCGTATTGCTGTCCAGATTGGCGTAGTGATTTAATGAGTAGGTGGTTCCGTCTCCAACCCTGTTGTTGATGGAGCTGTTGAGGTTGATTGAAAAAGTTCTCCCGCGCTTTGCAAATTTGTGCCGGTAAGTAAGGTTTCCTCCGAGACTGTAGCCATCATTGCTGGAGGTATTGATATTGTTGGTGCTGTTTAGCAAAAAGCTGTCTGTCTGACGGCTTTCGCCAAACAGGTTCCGTGTATTTTCATGTTGCTGATAACTGAAACGTGGTGAAAAGATGACTGAATTTGAAGAATCAATATCGTACTCGATACGAAGATTCGCGCGATGGTTGGCGTTTTTACTGGTTGTGCTGCTGTTTTCTTTATAGATCAGATTGCTGTCAATTCCACCGAAATAGTTGCGTGTCAGACTATTGATGTTTTCATTGGTGGTATTATTGAAAAAATAACTTCCGCTTACTTTCATTCCTTTCGCCCATTCATCGCTATAATTAATACCAACCGAATGAGTTGTAGTAATGCCGGCTTGCTGACCAATCAGAAAATTTCCTGCATCACCGCCACCGCGTCCCCCACGATCACCGCCGGAACCACCTCTTCCACCTCGCGATCCGCCACCTCTTGAAGATCCGCCGCCACCACGCGTTTGTCCGCTCGACTGACCCACCACTCCCATGAGATCTTCAGTACTGAAGTTTTGCTGGTTGACATTGTTGGAAAGCGCAATCACCGAAATGCGGGTGTCTCCTTTAAAGAAGTTCACATTGCCTCCCGCCATGTAAAGATTGTCTTTGAATTGAAGATCGCGGGAACCATAGCCGCCGAATATTTTTCCAAACTGACCTGTATTTCTTCCAGGTTTGGTGATGATGTTGATGGTTCGCTGTTCATTTCCATCGTTGAATCCTGTCAGTTGTGCCTGATCGCTGAGCCTGTCGAAGACCTGTATACGATCAATGATCTCAGCAGGAAGATTTCTGATAGCTGCATTAGGGTCATCACCAAAAAAAGGTTTTCCGTCAACAAGTACCTGCTTTACTTCTTCTCCGTTCGCCTTTACTGTTCCGCCTTCTGTAGAGATTCCCGGCATTTTATTGATAAGATCTTCTGCTGTTGCATCCGGATTTGTTTTAAACGCGCCCGCGTTGAAGCTGGTAGTGTCTCCCGATTGTGTAGCACGAACCTGTTGCCCTGTTACCGTAACATTTTGCAATTGAGTACTCAACACCTTCATGGTTATGGTGCCAAGATTCAGATTTTGGTTCAGGTTGAGTGTGCGAGTGTACTGTTCAAAGCCTACATAACTTGCTCTTAGCCTGTATTGTCCTGCGGGTAAATTTTGAATAGAAAATACCCCATCAATATCTGTGACACCTCCAAATTTTTGAGCTGTGTCGTTGGTAGGGGAGAGCACTACGCTTACGCCGATCAACGAGGAATTGTCAGTTTCATCGAGAATGGTTCCTGATATACTGAAAGGCTGTGCAAAAGCGAAAGTACATGCAAAGAGCATGAAAGCGAGTAAAAGTGATTTTCGAATAAACATGATTTCCAGGCTGTTGAAAATTTAGATGTAGCTATACAAACTTCAAACCAAATTCTCAAGCCTCAAAAAAATAATGCCCCAACGGGTTAGCTGCGTTTGGTTTTCTGTTTAGTAGTGGGAGCGGGATGATTTACAGGAAGCACAATCTGCCGCGCAATGAAATCTACAGACACCCTTCCGTATTTTTCCAATAAATTGTTTCCAAAAAAACCTATCGCATTCTCCTGTTTGAAGTAACCTTCCTTCGGTTGGATGATCACATATCCGTTAAATATTTTCTGTCGCTGATTCAATTCGATACAATTCACTTTTACCGCCTGGAGATATACTCCGCCACCTACTCCCTGACCTATAAGATACTTGCTTTGCGTAAGATTTTTACATACACGCTTGAGTTCGTCCCATTGTCCAGGCGATACATTTACATATACCTCCCGGCTTGGTGCCAGACTCACACCACTGTTGAAATGAAAGAAAGTATTGAAGGTGTCATTTAAGCGCATTTCTACTCTGGGAATCCCTTCCGACATATCGAAAGAGATCGTCTTTTTCCTGCCGGCTGGAATTCTTGTGTTTTGAAAAGCTATTTTTTGTGTTTGATAATCAATGGTCAAAGCGTAGTTTTTCAATACATCCGTTCCAAGAATACCGTCGATTTTTTGTCCATTCAGGTGCAGAAAGTCTCCAATGTTTCGCTTAGAAACCACCAGATCCTGCATGACCGATTTTCCAATGGTAAGCGACCTGATTTTTACCAGTTCTACGGGCTGTTTGCCAGCGGTTCCAATGACGGTATCTTTATCGCGAACTACCGGCAATTGCAGTTTATCGGCGATACGTTTGTCTATGACCGAAGTGTTGGCTCCGGTGTTTAGCAGGAATAAAAGATTGAGATTGTTTACGCGTACCGGAATGAAAATCAACGACTGACTGTATTGAAACTTGACAGTCTGGGCTGTGCCAATGAGCGACAGCAACATACAGAGCAGGACTAAAAATATTCTCATGGTGCCTATTGCTTCGGAAAGGGCATGTCATATTTCTTCATGGTTGCTTCATCTACCGAAAGCGTATTCTCTTCCTTTACAAAAATCACCTTTCCTTTTTCCAGCTTATCTTCAGCAAAAACGTGCCGTGTAATTTCTGTGGCCTGATTGACAACTTTTTGTCTTGCTTCCTCCGAAGCTGTATAAAGTTCTGCGTCGCCCAATGTGATCAGGATTTCCTTTCCAAAATCATTACGCACTTCGATACTTACTCGGTTTACAGACGGAAATGTCTGAAACAGAGTGTCTTCCATCTTTTGTATCTGCGCCGTATGGTTTTTGGGTTCGAGATCGCAACTACTGATAAAGGCACTCATGCCCAACGAAAATGTCAATGCTAAGGATAAGTTCTTCATAAGGAATGCTTGTCTTCAAATATAGTGAATACTGCTTGCCCGCTCTATTGAAGAAAACTCTCTGTGCAACAGAAAAATTTCAAAGTAGAATAGGGGTGCTTGCCTTGAAGGTTGTCATGATAAAAACGCAGCCTTGAATAAAGCAATTAACTTTGGCGCCAAATTTTCTGCCGGGCTCGCTATGCCCGGTATGCTGATTATGCCGGCCGCCCAAAGTAAGGAAGCAGTTTTTGAACAGGTGTTTAAAGAACACTACAAACGGCTGCATGCCTATGCTATCACTATTTTGAAAGATGAGGTGATGGGAGAAGAGATGGTGCAGCAAGTGTTTCTGAAACTGTGGGAATCCGGCGGAATGGCACAGATAAATGGTTCGGTTACCGGCTATCTGTATCGTGCGGTGCACAATGCCTGCCTCAATCATATCAAACATCAAAAAGTAAAACAAGCTTACCATCACTATGTAACCACGCAACAACAACACGCAGCTACTGTTGAAACCCTGACTGTGAAAGAGTTGCAGGTGCGGATTGATCAGGCTTTGAATGACTTGCCGGAACAGTGTCGAACGATTTTTCAGATGAGCAGGTTTGAACAACTGAAATATCAGGAGATAGCTGACCGACTTCAGCTTTCGGTGAAAACCGTGGAGAACCAAATGGGAAAGGCGTTGCGCATACTGCGAGAGAAACTTTCCGATTATTTGCCGACTGTGTTGATTTTCTTATTGTTAAATGGCTTTTAGGGTATGGCAAACAATGAACGACTGAATGTCTCGGACGAGCTGCTGATCAAATACCTTCTGGGTGAGGCTGATAATGATGAAGTCAGACAGGTGGAGCTTTGGCTGAATGCAAGTGAAGAAAATCGATTGCAGTTTGAACGTTTCAAAAAGATATGGGAGGAAAGTGAGGCGCTTGCTGCTCGTTCTACTATTGATGTAGATCACGCCTGGAGTCGTTTCAAAGAAAGAGCACAAGGATCGCAGCCGATTCGCAAGACCATTTCTTTCACTCCGCGGCGTTGGCTACATGCCGCTGCTATACTTCTGGTATTCATTACCGGTGGCTACCTGCTTTATCAGAATATTACCCCCGGCTATGGTCCCGAGATTGTTTGGCAAGCCCTGGAACAGGTACGAACAGACACATTGCCGGATGGTTCTGTAGTAACCATGAATAAAGGTGCAACTCTTTCTTTCGCCGAGAAATTTGCCGGCAGGGAACGTATTGTGAAACTACAGGGAGAAGCCTTTTTCGAAGTAGCAAAGAACCGCGAAAAGCCCTTTGTGGTAATGGCAAATGAAGCACGTATAGAGGTGTTGGGAACCACTTTCAATGTCAGCACTTTCTCAGATGAGACGGTTGTAATTGTAGAAACGGGAGTGGTGGAAGTGGCGAAAGAACATCGCAGTGTGCAACTTACTGCCAATGAAAAAGCTATTGTGAGTAAAGACGATGATGATCCGGTGAAAGAGAAAAATGACGATAAGCTATACCAATACTACCGAAGCAAGGAGTTTGTGCTGAATGCAACGCCACTCTGGCGCTTTGTCGATGTGCTCTCGCAAGCTTATGATGTAAATATCACCATAGCCAATGAAGACATTCGCAATCTGCGACTTACTACCAGTTTCAAAGATCAACCGTTACAACAAATACTGGTCGTAGTAGGCGAAACTTTAAATATCACAATAGAACAAAGGGGTACAGATATTATCCTTCGCTAATCATCAGAAAATTGCCGAAAATGAATAAAACCATAGCAGGTCTACTTTGCCTGTTTTTATTTGCCAGCACCGCTTCAGCACAATACCTCGATAAAAAAATTTCTATCAATATGCAGCGCCGACCCATATCGGTAGTGCTGGAAGCTCTGAGTAAACAGGGTGGCTTTATCTTCTCCTACAACAGCGATCTTTTCGATAAAGACAGTATCGTTTCTGTCAATGAAAGCAGTAAGCCATTACGACAGGTTTTATATCAATTGTTAGGCGGCGCTTTTGAATATCGTGAAAAGAAAAATTACGTTATCATTCAGCCTGTTTCGGAATGGGAAGTAAGAGGCTATGTGCTCGATAAAGAAACGGGAATCAGGCTGGCGAACGCCAGTGTTTACGAACCTCAGGGATTGGTGGCATCACTCACCAACGATGAAGGTTATTTCAAATTGAAGCTTCGCAATACCCAAGCGCCTCAATACATCACCATACGCAAGATGTCTTACGGAGATACATCGGTGATGGTAAGAGTAGGGGATCGCCAGGAGTTGCTCATTCCGATTAGTACAAGAGATTATACACTCGATTCTATTATTGTGCGAAAACACAAAGGAATAGAAAATACATGGCTGGGCAGGATATTCGTTTCTTCAAAAGAAAAAATGCAGAGTATGAATCTGGCAGGTTTTTTTGTTGACAAGCCTTATCAGGTATCTGTGATTCCCGGTGTGGGCACGCATGGTAAAATGAGTGCCCAGGTCGAAAACAATGTTTCATTCAATCTGCTTGGCGGATATACCGCTGGTGTGAACGGAGTGGAACTTGGTGGGTTATTTAATCTTGTGAAGAACAATATTGATGGCGTACAGATCGGCGGGCTTTTTAACACCGCCGGTGGTAAGATAAGTGGGGTGCAGATAGCGGGTTTATACAATCAGTCGGTTGATTCCGTGAATGGCTTTCAGGCAGCGGGTCTTGCAAATGTCACGCAGGGAAGCGTGGATGGCGTGCAGATAGGCGGGCTCTACAACGGTTCCGCCGGTGATGTTTCCTCAGTGCAGATTGCAGGATTGGTAAATATTTCAGGTGGGGTAACCGACGGACTACAAATTTCCGGTGGATTGAACTACACCCGGGAAAGCGGAAAGGGAATACAGATAAGTGGGGGTGCAAATATTACCAGCAAGGACTTTGATGGCGTGCAGATAAGCGGGCTGTTTAACTATGCGAAAAAATTGAAGGGCATGCAGATTGGTTTGATCAACTATGCCGACAGTTCTTCCGGTATCAGTCTGGGACTGATCAATATTGTTCCCAACGGCTATCATAAAGCGACCATCTATACTACCGAATTGATACAATTCAATGCAGCTTTCAAATCGGGTACGAATCGCTTGTACACTATCTGGCTCGGTGGCTTTAATCCAGGCGATGATAAGAAAGTTGCTGCCTATGGGTATGGCTTGGGAACTCGCATGCAACTGGCAAAATGGGTTTCTATCAATCCTGAAATAACCACACAACAACTCTATCTCGGTGACTGGGAGTATACAAACTTTCTCAATAAAGCTTCATTGTTTATCCATGTAGAACCAGTTCCTTTTATGGGTTTTTTCGCAGGGGCCAGCTATAATGTGTACTATACCGAGCAAACTCAGTTGAACGAAGGTTTTTTGAATGTAGATTTTAAAAAGCTGAACGCAGGTAAACTAGGCGATCAAACCTGGGCCTGGTTTGGATGGACCGCCGGTATTTCCTTTTTCTAACAACCGATCTTTCGCTAAAAAAAATTTTTCGTCGTCGTAGGGGTATCTGTTCTTGTAGTTGTCCTTTAATCGTACAACAACATAACCAAAACAATGAACAGGTATTTATGGCTGATGTTCCTGCTGATTTTTGGCAGTACAGCACACGCACAGACACTCACACAGAACGTAAGAGGACAAGTTACAGACGCAGAAAGCAAACAACCTTTAGCAGGCGTAATGGTCGTATCACTCTCCGATCAGACGAAGACTACAATCACTGATGCCAACGGATATTTTTTCCTGGCAAATATTCCTGTAGGAAGACAGTCATTTCAATTTCTCCTTACCGGTTACGAAGCCGGAATGGTTGCAGAGGCAATGGTGATTTCGGGGAAAGAGCTCGAACTCAATATTACCATGAAGGAAAAATTGCAACAACTCAACGAAGTAGTAGTTAGTGCAGGAAAAGATCGGGCACGACCAAAGAATGAGTTTGCATTGGTTAGCGCTCGTTCTTTTTCTGTCGAAGACACCCGACGCTACGCTGCATCCTTTGCTGATCCTGCGCGTATGGTGATGAACTTTCCCGGCGTATCAAACAATGGAGATCAGGACAATAGTATCGTGGTAAGAGGTAATTCACCCAAAGGTGTTCTCTGGCGTCTGGAGGGTATAGAAATTCCCAACCCGAACCACTTCAGCGATCTGGGAAATACCGGCGGCGCTATCAGTATGCTCAACGGTAATGTTCTGGGTAACTCTGATTTTTACACAGGAGCTTTCCCTGCAGAAATTGGTAATGCCACTTCAGGTGCTTTCGATCTGACCTTCCGCAATGGTAATACAGAATCCCGTGAACACAGCTTTCAGATAGGAACGCTGGGTATGGAACTTGCAACGGAAGGTCCTTTCAGGAAAGGCGGGAAAGCGTCCTATCTCTTTAATTACCGGTATTCTACACTGGCGTTGTTAAGTAAGTTTATGGACTTGATGGGTGCAGTGCCTGAATATCAGGATGCAGCATTTAAGATCCATATACCTACAAAGAAAATTGGTGAGTTTTCAATCTTCGGACTTGGCGGCTCCAACAAGGTTTATCGTGAACCGAAGGAAGACAGCACAACCTGGACCGATGATGAGCCCAACTTGGCTTTTAGCGGACGAAATAAGATGGGTATCGCGGGTATATCTCACCAATATTTTCTTTCGAAAAGCAGCTACCTCAAAACGATTATATCAGGTTCTATTGAAACTTCCGAATCGAATGCCGATACACTTAACGTGCTGCATCAATACCGCAAAGATCCTGTGCAAAGAAATGAATTGAAGAATTCAGCCCTTAGACTTTCAATGACTTACAATAACAAGCTCAATGCGGCCAACACTTTCCGTTCGGGTTTTGTTGCGCATCAGCTGGGTTACAGCATGGATTACAATTACTTCGACCTTGCCGATGATCGCTGGAAGCAGATTTTGAAAGGTGATGGATCTACCCAGTTTTACCAGGCATTTGTACAATGGAAAACCCGTTTGTCGCGGACGTTCACTGTAACAGGAGGTTTGCACGGATCTTTCTATGCGCTCAATGAAACTTACAGCATTGAACCTCGTATCGCTGCTACCTACGATGCCGGAATTCATCAGTTGTCGCTTGCTGCGGGAATGCATAGTCGTCCGGAACACCTTTCAACTTATCTGTTCCGCGATGGACAAGACGTGAGCGGTCCTGCTAACAAAGATCTGGAGTTAACAAAGAGTCTGCATTTTGTAGGTGGTTATACCGTAAAACTTGCAGAGCGTCTGCGCCTGAAAGCAGAGGTCTACTACCAACATCTGTATGATATTCCCGTGGAAGCAGATAGCAGTCGAAGCTTTTCTATGATCAATGCTGCAGGAGGCGGCGATCTGATCGGAACCAAACCTTTGGTGAGTGAAGGTACCGGCAAGAACTACGGAATTGATCTAAGCCTCGAGCGTCCCTTCTACGATGGATTTTATCTGATGGCTACAGGTTCATTGTATCGTTCAGAGTACACAGATTATGCAGGTAATACTTACCGTACCAAATTTGATCGTGGTTATCAGCTAAATCTTATCGGAGGCAGAGAGTGGAAATTGGGAACGGGCGGAAAGAAGATGATAGGCTTGAATGGAAAAGTGTTGTTGAGTGGGGGACTCCGTGAATCGCCAATCGATCTGGAACGTTCGTTGGATGAACAAAGAACGGTTTACGTTCCGGGCAAATACTACACCGAACAAAGCAAAGCTTATTTCCGCGCAGATATGAGTGCCTACTACAAATTCAACTCCCGGAAGGCTACACACAGCATTTTACTCGAGATACAAAATTTCACTAACAACAAAAATTACTACGCTTCCTATTTCAATAGCAGATCAGGAAAGATCATGCAGGTGAATCAACTCGGCATTTTGCCGAATATCAGTTACAGAATTGATTTCCATTGGTAAACAAAATTTATTCAAACGAAGATTCAACAATCAATCAAAAGCAAATAGTTTATGAAACAGATAATTGCTCTGGCATCTTTTCTAATGATTGCCCTCGTGAACACGGGTTGCATTGATAAACGTCATTTTCTTAAAGGCGAAGGTGATGTGATCAGCGATGAACGTTCGTTATCCTCTGTTCGGGAAATTGACGCGGACGGAAGTATGGATGTTTCAATTTATCACGCTGAGACCGGCGGCAACAGAGTGATTGTAACCGGATACAGGAATCTTGTCACAGCATTTGAAACCAAGTTCAGAGATGGTAAACTCACCCTTAAGTTCAAAGACAAATACTGGAATGTAAAGAACAATAACATCCATGTCACAGTATTCGTTTCGAAACTTAATCGGGTGGATTTGGATGGTTCCGGCAATGTTACTGTAAGAGATGATTTGAACGTGGAGGAACTTGAGATAAACGTTAATGGTTCCGGTGCTGTGGCGCTGGATGAAGGGGAATACGAGCGACTTAAATTACACGTTAATGGTTCAGGAGAAATCAAAACTGAAGATGCAACAGCAGAGACCGTTTATGCGGAGGTCTCTGGCTCTGGATACATTGGTACCTACGTTTCAAGAAAGTTGTGGGCAAGAGTTTCAGGTTCCGGAACGATCAATTACTGGGGTCGTCCGCCTATTACGGATACAAAGGTTTCCGGCTCCGGAAAGATCAATAAAAAGTAGTTTTACATTATCGAAAAAGGAAGGCAGCGTACAACGTTGCCTTCTGCTTTTTTAGTCCTGTAAAAAGATGTTTCCCGTTATTTTGTTGATTTTTCTGTTCGATGCTTTGAAAGCTGAAATAGGCACTCTATCTTTGCGCTCCCTTTTGGGGGAAGATCTTACGGTAAGGGGTATTTTTTAGGAAAGGTTGAGGTGTTAGAAATAGATTTTGCGGAGTGGTTAGAGAGGATGTATCTTTGCTGTCTTGTT
>Ga0182793_1000391_pt1 | contig 35753 bp, 37 predicted proteins | sample Passage237A_FD_130498 | JGI IMG/M metagenome (GOLD analysis project Ga0182793, IMG submission 130498) | Cellulose adapted compost microbial communities from Newby Island Compost Facility, Milpitas, CA, USA - Passage2 37A (version 2) (version 2) ... | reverse complement strand
GCCACCGCCGCCGTTTGTCATTTTACCTCTACCAAACATCTTTGCAGGAGAAAGGAAACCCACACCTTCTCCTTTTTCAGCTCCCTCATTAAGTGTAGCATCATAATAATAGTCTGTTTTGTTACACTCCTGTTGGCTCAACATAAGCGGCTGCCCCCCTATGTAACCTTTTCCTGTTACATCAATGTTGGTATCCAGTGTGAGTGTGTTTGCCACGCGGAAAGCCAGAATACCACCTTTGCCCGTAACTGGGTTCCAGGGTGCGCAGGTAAGATATTGACCTGATACGGTATAGTTTTGATAGTACGGTACTTTTACAATCTGCACCTTACCCAGTGTCCACTGATAGGTACGTTTGATCTGATATTTCAATTCAAACTCACATCCCGGAAGAATTTTCTTGATAACGTTATACTCATAGTTACCCGCACCCAAATACGAAGATGTATCGCCAAATGCAGGTGTATTGGTTGAGTCAACCGCATAGGTTTTCATCTGGACAATCAGGATCGTATCCCCTTCTTTGAAGCCATCACAGGAATCTACGGTGAGTCGGTTATTACAAGCCACATCCTCGGAAATCACGGCGGCGTAAGCATTAATGATCTGCTGCGCTTCAGTCTTTTGCGATATTCCCAAAAATGCTAATAGCAGAGATAGTGTAACAATTACCTTATTCATGTATCTTAAAATAATGGTGGTTCAATAAGTTTTAAAACAGAACAATCTGATAGACGGAATCTTTCCCAAAAAGGTAAGGAAAATCCTAAAAAACATCGAAAGATAGGAAACAAAAATAAAAAAGAGAACACTAGACGGTGTTCTCTTTCAATGAAATATTTCCAATCACAATTAGGCGTGCTGAATTTGCTTCTTTTCCTTGATGCGGGCAGATTTACCACTGCGTTCACGAAGATAGAAAAGTTTAGCGCGACGAACGCGACCTATCTTGTTAACCACTATAGAATCAATACTGGGAGAATACAGTGGGAACAGACGCTCAACACCTACGCCATCAGAAATTTTCCGAACTGTAAATGTTTGGGTCGCACCACGTCCCTGACGCTTGATCACATCGCCTTTAAATGCCTGGATACGCTCCTTGTTTCCTTCTACAATTTTATAATTAACTGTAACGTTATCGCCGGCTTTGAATTTTGGGAATTCCTTCTTGCCCGACAGCTGCTCATGTACAAACGCTATAGCATCCATTTTACTTTGATTTTGGGTCTGCAAAGGTAACGGCTATTATCGATGATTACAAAATTTTTTTGCATTTTATTCCTCTTCATCCTTACCCAGCAAATCCGGACGTCTTTCGCGGGTACGTTGCAACGACATCTCATGCCGCCAGGCATCTACCTTTTTGGGATCTCCTGAAAGTAATACCTCGGGAACTTTCCATCCACGAAAATCGGCAGGTCGGGTATAGACGGGAGGCGCCAGCAAACCATCCTGAAAAGAATCGAAAAGCGCTGAAGTTTCATCATTCAGCACGCCGGGCAACAGCCGCCCGATAGCATCTACAATAATTGCCGCAGGCAATTCTCCTCCGCTCAGCACAAAATCACCGATAGAAATTTCCCTTGTGACATAATGCTCCCGAATACGTTCGTCAATACCTTTATAATGTCCGCAGATGATAATGATATTTTCTTTGAGGGAAAGAATATTGGCAGTTTTTTGATTCAATGTTTCACCATCGGGTGTGGTATAGATTACTTCGTCATACTTTCTTTCTGATAGTAATTTATCCAGCAGAATCGCCAAAGGTTCCGGCATCATCACCATGCCTGCACCACCACCGAATTGATAGTCATCGACCTGCCCATGTTTATAGGGTGTGTAATCTCTAAGGTTATGTACCTGCACCTCCAACAATCCCTTTGCCTGTGCCCTTTTCATAATAGAATGGCTGAGCGGGCTCTCAAGCAATTCCGGCAAAACTGTTATGATATCTATTCTCATACTACAAGTCTAAAAGCCCCTCAGGCAAATCCATTCGTACAAATTTGTTTCTCACATTCACATCCAGAATCATCTGCTCTATCAAAGGTATAAGCACTTCCCTACCCTCATAATTTACCTTTGCCAACCACTGATGTCCGGTCTGCATCACGTCTTCAATCGCGCCAATGCTTCCTTTATTTCTATCGACTACATTAAAACCAATCCATAGTAAAGGACTATCATTCACATGCTTGGAGAGAATATCTTCCTTCACATAAACGGGCTTGCTCACGAGTTTCTTTCCCTCTTCCACGTGTTCCACGTCTTCAAAACTCACAATGTATTTATCCTCATGAGCCGGCTTTGCCTCAGTCACAAAAAAAGGTATGTAGCTTCCCTTGTTCAATTCCAGAAACAACACATCGTCTTTCTTTAGCCAGTCGCTCTTTCCCACTATATGAGCTAGAATCACAGAGCCTTTCAAGCCATGCGTTGCTGCAATTTTCCCGATTCGGATCATGGACCGCAAAGATAAGCGGAGGAATGTAGAACTGAAGAAACGGTAAAGAAGAGAGAACCTATAAATGATAAAGGTCAGGATAAACGCAGTTGAAGTTGCGCGTTTTTGTAAACCTTGTATCTACCTTTGCCAAATGCAACGTTTTCACGGACTTATCGGTATCGCATTGATATTGGGAATCGCATTTCTTTTCTCGAACAACCGCAGAAAAATCAACCCTCGTGTAATTATCAGCGGCATACTTCTTCAGACGCTGATTGGATTTCTGGTGTTTAAAGTACCGCTCATCAACAAGTTCTTTACGTTTGTCGGTAAGGGGATGGAAAAAATTGAGGGCTTCGCAAAACAGGGTGCCAACTTTGTGTACGGCGGCATCGGCGCTTATGATTTTTCCGGACAGATCACGGATTTTAAAAATCCCGGAACTTTCGTTTTTGCCTTCAACATCACGGCTACAATTATCCTGGTCTGTGTATTGGTTGCTGTGTTCTATTACCTGGGCATCATGCAGCGCATCGTGGAAGTGATCGCGCGGGTCATGAACAGGATTATGCGTGTGAGTGGTGCAGAAGCTTTAAGCAATGTAGCCAGTGCCTTTGTAGGGCAGGTGGAAGCGCAGGTGATGATTCGGCCCTACCTGGCCACCATGACGCGCAGCGAACTGCTGGCATCCATGAGCGGAAGTCTAGCCTGCATAGCGGGAGGTATTCTGATCGTTTATGCAAACATGGGAATGCGTGCCGGACTAAACATTGCACCGCAACTGATTGCTGCCAGTCTGATGGCTGCACCGGGCGCATTGGTCATCTCCAAAATTGTATTTCCGGAAACGGAAGAGTCGCAAACGATGGGAAAGGTAAAACTGGAGGTAAAAAGTGGCTACAGCAATCTCATCGATGCGATCAGCCATGGAGCAGCAGACGGCTTTAAAATTGCCATGAATGTAATTGCAATGCTCATTGGCTTTATAGCGCTCATCGCCTTACTCGACTGGTCGCTGTTGAAAATCGGTCACCTTTTCAATCCTTCCTTCGATCTTTCACTCAACTACATCTTCGCAAAAATATTTTATCCTTTTGCCTGGGCTATGGGCATACCATCTGAGGATATAAACAATGCAGCCACCTTGCTGGGACAAAAAATCACTATCAATGAATTTGTCGCTTTCAGCAGTCTTACTTCGCATAGCGTACCGATCCTTACACCAAAAGGACTTACGATTGTAACCGTGGCGATTTGCGGGTTTGCCAATTTCAGCAGCGTGGGAATGCAAATAGGTGGAATCGGCGCACTGGCTCCGGAACGAAGAACTGATCTTGCCAAACTCGGCATGAAGGCTTTGCTTTGCGGCACACTCGCCTCCTATCTGAGTGCTACCATTGCGGGAATGTTGTTTTAGCAGCGTGCCTGCAATTGAAAGATATTATCTTTGTTGGCTCAAATTTCTTTCACTTCAAATCGTTTGGTGGAAACAGATCGGGAAAAGAGTTGCCACAACCAACAAAACTGAATTTGCGCAGTTTCCCCATCTCCTGCTTGCCTCTGTCTAATTACCGGTGGCTGTGTTTTTACACCGTTTCTATCAGGCAGATTGTGCTGGCAAGAAAAGCACACAGGCAAACTTAGAAATACCCAAGATACATTTTGGAGAAAGTGGTGTATTCTATACTCAGTTGATCGCCTTTCTCAAGTCTGTGGTAGTCATACTCATCTACTTCGATGCTAAGCTTGACAGCAGAAGAAAGATAGAAAAAGTAAGAGTGGTTTAAGGGCATGTATTGTTTGCGTGTAATGAACACACGTTCTATTGTCTTTGTGCGATACTTTAGATCAAGTTGCACTTTGCGGAGGTTATTATAATATCCCCAATAGACACCGACTGCCGAAAAACAAGCAAGAAAAAGAACGCTTAAAAAATAGGTCATCAGAGAAAAAGGATTTTCCTGTCCGTCGAAGGCGCGCAACCACGCTATTGCAAACGGACACAGAAAACACAGCACCATAAACACTCTGATGATTCTGTAAATCTGTCTGCGATCTTTTTCTTCCTTTCTACGCAAAAAAGAAAGCTCTTCCTTGTTGAGTGGCTCACGATATTTTACGAGTTCAAAAGACATGCACCTGCGTCATGCTTCAGCGTGCGGAAACTCACTGAAGGTTATAAATCTGAGCGAATTTGTTACGGGCGTAATTCATAAACGATGAAAATTTTAATCCACTGCCGGTAATACGCTGACAGAGCTCTTCACTGGTAAAACGCCTTCCATACTGATGAACATTAACCCGCAACCAGTGAAGCATCTCATCAAACTTTCCGTTCTCTATTTTGCTTTCCAAATCTTCAATATCTTTCTTCGCCTGATCAAAAAACTGCGCTGCGTAAAAACTCCCCAACGAGTATGTAGGAAAGTATCCAAAACTTCCGTGGCTCCAATGCACATCCTGCAGCACGCCTTGTCTATCATCGGGCGATGATATCCCAAGATACTGTTGATAGTATGTATTCCATACATCAGAAAGATCTTCTGGTTTCACGTCATTAGACAGCAAGGCCTTCTCAATTTCATAACGGATCATCACATGGAAATGATAAGTTACTTCATCGGCTTCCGTGCGTATCAGGGAAGGTTCTACTTTATTCGCTGCTTTATAAAATGTTTCGACATTCACAGCTTTCAACTGCTCCGGAAAATACGTCTGCAATTTGGGGAGGAAATATTTCCAGAAGGATAAACTTCTACCAACACAATTTTCCCAAAAGCGCGATTGTGATTCGTGAATGGACAAGGAAACTGCAGCACCGAGCGGCATTCCGTATTGTTCGTCCGGCAGACCTTGTTCGTACAAAGCATGACCACCTTCATGAATGGAGCTCCACAGCAACGAAGCAAGATTATGTTCATCTACACGTGTGGTAACACGCACATCTGTAGGCGCAAAGGAAGTTGAAAAAGGATGTTCCGAATAATCCTGTCTGCCTGCATCGAAATCATATCCCATGGTGCGCAGCACTTCAAGCGAAAAATCAAATTGCTGCTGTCGTGGAAAATGTTGTAAGAAAAAGCTGTCGTCTACTTGTCGGGCAGCAGTAATCTGACGGAGTAACGTAGGCAATTGTTCTTTCACTTCGGAAAAAATCGGATCGAGCATAGAAACGGTTGCGCCTTTTTCATAGTCGTCAAGTAGTGCATCGTAAGGATGTGTTGCATAACCATAAAGTTCCGCCTGTTGCTTTTTTAGTGTTATCATTTTTCCGAGTTCCCGGGCATAGACGGAAAAGTTGTTTTGCTTTCTCGCTTCGATCCAGGTGCTGTAACTTCTGCTGCTTTGTTGCGTGACTTGCTGTATAAAATCGGCCGGCAACGTTCTGTTTTTCTGATAATCGTCCAGGCTACAGCGCACGTTATGCTGCTGTTCCTCCGTGAGATCGTCTCTTCCTGCCAATTCGTGTAAGAGGTTTCCGTAAGATTCGGCAGTCAGTAATTCGTGCGCCTGTGCTGCAAGTGTTGCCAGTTGTCTTCCTCTGAAAGGGAAACCTTTGCTTGGCATATATACCTCCTGATCCCAGCCCAACACTGCTGCTGCGTTGTTAAAGTCGGCCGCCTTTTGTGTAATCGTCTGATATTGTTGATACAGTTCTGATGAATTCATATTCCGCTCTTTAAGAAGGTACTTACGGGAAAGTATTGTTACAAGAAATGCAAAAAAATTATTCCTCCTGTGCTTCGAGGCGTTCTACTTTATTAATACCATCAAGATTACCCAGCGCCTGACATAAGCGGTCAAGCTCTTCACGGTCGTGCACATACACCATGATATTCCCTTCAAAAATCCCATCCTTCGAATCAATGCTGATAGCACGCATATTCATCTTTAGATCACCCGAAATAACATTCGTGATCTTCTGGATAACGCCCACATCGTCAAGTCCGGTAATCCGCACGCCACTCAGGAAAGAAATTTCTTTATTCTTCGCCCATTTGGTCTTCACAACCCGGTGTCCGTAGTTGGCGAGCAACTGCGCGGCATTGGGACAGTCGGTTCTATGTATCTTCAAACCCTCGCCGGAAGTGACAAAACCAAATACATCATCACCTGGAATCGGCTGGCAGCACTGAGCTAGTTTGTACTTGATACGATCCGAGCTTTCTCCAAAAATGATTAGTTCCGCACCTTTGGCAGGCTTCTGATGTTTCAACTCATCTTCGGAGATCAGCGCTTTTGAATCCAGCTTTATTTCTTTCGGTGGCTGATGAATCTTATCACCGTGTACCGTAAACGACTTAAGTTCCTTCAGGTCTATACTTCCGACTGCAACCGAGTAGTACAGATCGAGCAAAGAAGGCTTTTTGAAATAAACACAAAGCTCATTCAGGTTGTGCGGTGAAGCAGGCACTTTCATGTTCTCCAGCTTACGCTGTATGATTGCCTTGCCATCATCGCCAATCTTTCGCTTTTCTTCTTTGAGATAATATTTGATTCTCGATTTCGCCTTTGCTGTAGTAACGAAGCTCAGCCAGTCTTCAGAAGGCTTTTGTTTGGACGAAGTAATAATCTCTACCTGATCTCCGCTTTTGAGCTGATGGCTAATCGGCACCAGACGATAGTTGACCTTCGCTCCAATACATCGCGCACCAAGCTCGGAGTGAATATCGAACGCAAAATCAAGTGCTGTCGCACCTTTCGGAAGCACGCGCATATCGCCTTTCGGTGTGTAGATATAAATTTCTTCGGTAAAAAGGTCGAGCTTGAAATCCTGAAGAAAGTCGAGCGTATCGGTATCGGGATTTGTAAGAATGTCCCGCAGATGTTGTAGCCAGGCGTCAAGCTTGCTCTCCTGTGCATTGGAATTTCCTTCCTTATACTTCCAGTGCGCGGCAAGTCCTTTCTCAGCAATTTCGTTCATCCTCGCAGATCGTATCTGCACTTCCACCCATCTACCACCCTGTCCCATCACCGTGGTGTGCAGCGCTTCGTAACCATTTCCCTTCGGCACGCTGATCCAGTCGCGCAGCCGCTCAGGACTTGGACGATAAAAATTGGTAACGATGGAATAAACTTTCCAGCAGTCTTCTTTTTCTTTTTCGGGGGGCGAATTCAGAATGATGCGAATTGCAAACAAATCGAACACTTCCTCAAAGGACACATGCTTGGTGCGCATCTTGTTCCAGATACTGTGAATTGCCTTAGGTCTTCCGTATATCTCGAAATCGAAACCGGAATTTTGCAGTTCCTCTTTGATAGGACGGATAAACTCGTTGATATAACGCGTTCGTTCACGTTTTGTCTCCTTCAGTCCTTTCGCTATCTCTGTATAAACCTCCGGCTGAGTGTATTTAAGCGCTAAATCTTCCAACTCAGATTTTATCTCATAAAGACCCAAACGATGCGCCAGCGGGGAATAGATATAAGTTGTCTCCGAAGATATCTTCAACTGCTTTTCACGGCTCATGCTATCTAGCGTGCGCATGTTGTGAAGGCGGTCGGCAAGTTTGATAAGGATTACACGCGGATCATCTGCAAGCGTCAACAGTATCTTCCGGAAATTTTCCGCCTGAACGGTAGTATCCGCTTTCAGATCTACGACGTTCGAGATCTTCGTAAGACCATCAATGATCTTCGCATAGTTCGATCCGAATTCATGTTCTACATCCTCGAGCGTGATCTCGGTATCTTCAACCGTATCGTGAAGCAATGCGCAAATAGCAGAAGTAACGCCTAATCCGATTTCCTCTACTACGATCCGAGCTACTGCCAAAGGATGCAGAATATACGGTTCGCCTGACTTACGACGCATATCGCGATGAGCTTCTACCGCTATTTCAAACGCCCTTCTTACCTGCCTTCTGTCGCCTTTTTTCAGCCTCTGTTTTAGCGCCCTGAGCAGCGCACGGTATTCCCGGAGAATGAGCTTCTTTTCTTCTTCTTCGTTCTTGTTATAGATTGTCGTAACGGCTGTCTGCATAAAAGTCTCCTTATTCAATTTACAAAAAAAGCTCCGTCTGTTTTGTTAATCAATCCCGCTATGCATTTAATCTATTGCTGTTTCTTTATTGCCGTCACACTTTCGCGAATCAACTGTCGTAGTACATCTGTATTTACGTCCGATAAACGGTTTATATACAGACAGCCCTTTCCGGTTTTGTGTTTTCCCAGTTTGGGAAGCAATGTTTCTTTTGCCTGGGCATCCATACCGTACAAAGCGATGTTAGCCTTTCTCGGAGAAAATCCGCACTGAAACCAATCGCCTTCTCTTCCCGATTCGTATTTGTAATGGTAATCACCGAATCCAATAATGCTACCTCCCCACATCTTCGGTGAGGCTCCGGTAGCTTCCTGCATCATTTCGCATATCGCCGATACATCCTTCTGCTTCTGTTCGTCATCTATCGTTGCGATAAAATCAGTCACGCTCAGGTCGGTTGGTTTTGTTTTATTCTCTGCCATAAATTGAGATTGAGTCCAAAAATATCGGATTGGCGTCAATCTCAGTAATGATTGACGTTCAAAGGCTTGAGAACTCAACCTTTTCCTTTTTATTAACATGAAAGAAATTCAGAAGTCCTAACTTTATTATCATCTCAATTCTTTAGTGCAGACTGACAATGAGGAAAGTATGGATACTTACTGCGGTGTTTTTTTGCTTTGTCGCCAAAGGATTTACCCAGGAAATTAAAGACATAGAAGTCATCATGAATCCAGCATTGATGCGACCGCATGAGTTGCCTTATTCTGAAAAACCTCTTAGCTGGAAAGATTTCAAAGGAAAGCCGGAAAAGGACTGTGCGTTTATAGCCATGACTTATAGTGGATTTCGCATCAGCCATCGATATCGGGTGACCAAAGATGTAGCCGTTGCGAGAATAGAAATCCATCCGTACATGGACCTCGCGCGTTCCTGGTATCGAAAAGAGCTTTGCAATGAAACTACGCTGGCGCATGAACAGCGTCATTTCGACATTACCGCGATTGTGACCCGATGTTCGCCGCAGAGCTAAAAAAGCGGAAGTTCACTACCGACAGATTTCTGCAGGATGTTTCTGCACTTTACGAAGAATATATGGGCATGGTAGAGAAAATGCAGGAACAATACGATCAGGAAACGCATCACGGCACCATACAGGAACGACAAGCGTATTGGGATAGGAAAATAGGGAATCAACTCAGAGAAAGCCGGCTTGAAGGATAAATCATTTCATTGTGGAATTCTTAACTAATGAAACGAAAAGCTGGCCCGGCGATTGGAGATAACAAACCGGAGAACAGAACATGAAGAGGTTGTACATAACGATGCTGGTGATCTTTGCCACTTCGGTTTCTTTTTCGCACGACACCGGGAAGAAAAACGTCACATCAGTAGAAGTGAAAATTGATGCATCACTTGCGAAAGATGGTGAGTTAAGCCATCATTATCAAATTCTTTCGTGGGAGAATTTTGAAGGCGAACCTGATACCATAAGTCCCTGGGGTGCACTTACGCATAGTGGCATCCGGCTGAAATACGAGTATCGTAAGAACAGAGATACCATGACAGCGGTTGTGCGACTGCTTCCTTTCATGGACAAGCACAGGAGCTGGTGTAAAGATTTTGCACGCAACGATTATACACTTGCGCATGAACAACGACATTTTGATATTGCGGCTGTGGTCACCAACGAACTGGCAGAAGAGATCAGACATACAAACTTCCGCTTGCTTGACTTTGCTTCTACCATTATGAAACTTCATGGAAAGTATATTGCGAAGCTGGAAAAGATGCAGGAAGATTATGACCTGGCTACTGCCCATGGCGATAACATCGTAGAGCAACTTGCATGGAATAAGAGGATCGCAGAGCAGTTGAACGAGCAGCGACTTGCGTTTTGGTAGCAGATTGTCACCCATTTGTATTATTCCGGCAAAAGACCCTGTTATTATAGACTTTAAGGACGTCTATATAGAAAAGCGCAGATACGAATGCAACATCAGTAATACGTGAGATGGATCATGGTGTGTTTATTTGGTTAGTGGAAAAAGTCGCAATCGGATTGCGACTTTTTCATTTGCAATGCAACCTTTATTATTCGTAAGGAGCTTTGTTCACGGGAGAAAGAAAAAGCCGCACGAAATAAATCGTACGGCTTATATCTTTTTGAAGAAGTTATCACTTAAGCGATCTCAACTTCAGCGCCAGCTTCAGTCAGCTTAGCTTTCAGATCTTCAGCTTCAGCCTTGCTAACGCCTTCTTTCACGTTCTTAGGAGCGCCATCTACCAGTTCCTTAGCCTCTTTCAGACCAAGACCAGTAAGCTCTTTCACTACTTTTACAACGTTCAGTTTAGAAGCACCTGCGTTCTTCAGTACTACGTTGAAAGAAGTTTTCTCTTCAGCAGCAGCTGCGCCACCACCTTCACCACCACCGCTTACTACTACTGCGGCTGCAGCAGGCTCGATGCCGTACTCAGTTTTCAATACATCTGCCAGTTCCTGTACTTCTTTCACTGTCAGGTTAACCAGCGATTCTGCTAATGCTTTTACGTCTGCCATGTTTTTTACTTTTTAACCGCCTTCATCGCTTTTGCTCCGGCGGAATGGTTAACAATGTGCCCTGTTTGAACCTCAAGGGCGTTGGTTATTCTTGACGGGAAATGAGGAATATCAACATTCACTCAAGTTCACCGATAGTTGCAAATTATTCTGCAGCTGCGCCTTCTGCTTGTTTTTCGTGATGGTGCAGCAAAGCAGCCAATACACGTTTTGCAGGAGACTGGAGCAAGCCGATAACTTCGCCGATAAGCTCGTTCTTCGTCTTGATCTTGGTAAGTGCTGCCAGTTGATTATCGCCGGTAAATACTTCACCACCGATAAAAGCCGCTTTCAGCAATGGCTTTTCGCTTTTATTGCCACTGCGGAAAGAAGAGATGATCAGGGCAGGCTCTTTCGGGCTTTCGCTGAACATCAGTGCAGTTACATTGTGCAGCGCGTCATAAACGCCGGCATACTTTTCTGCATCCAGGCTTTCGAGCGCTTTTTTGATAAGTGTATTCTTCGCCACTTTCATTTCCACCTGCTTGTTGAAGCAGTGGCGGCGAAGTTGGCTCACTTGTTCTACTGTGAGCGATTCTGTATCTGTAATATAGAAGTTGTTATACTGGGAGAATTTCTCCTTCAGCATTTCGATTACTTCATTTTTTTGAGCTGGTGTCATTGTTTTAAAATTTGAAAATAGCAAGTGTGAAATGTGCCAATAAAACTATTCAGAACCTCACCGCTTGATATTTTGTTACTTAATTTTTTAAAACCTTAGTGAACCGGTATGTGCCTCGCACATCCAATCACGTTAGCTTACTGATTTTGTATCGATTGCCAATCCCGGACTCATAGTGGTAGCCATGCTGATACCTTTCAGGTAAGTACCTTTAGCGGTAGCAGGCTTCATACGAACCAGTGTGTTGATGAGCTCCTGCGCGTTTTCTGCGATCTTTTCAGGAGTGAACGATACGCGACCGATAGAAGCGTGTATGATACCAGCCTTGTCTATCTTGAACGCGATCTTACCACCTTTTACATCGGTTACCGCAGCAGCAACATCGTTTGTTACCGTACCTGTTTTAGGGTTTGGCATCAGGTTGCGCGGACCGAGGATCTTACCCAGACGACCGATCTTAGGCATTACAGATGGCGTAGCGATGATCACATCTATGTCTGTCCATCCGCCATCGATCTTCTGAACGAACTCATCGAGTCCTACATAATCAGCACCAGCTGCTTTTGCTTCTGCTTCTTTATCAGGTGTACAAAGCACCAATACGCGCTTTGTTTTACCGGTACCGTGTGGAAGTGTTACTGTACCACGAATCGCCTGATCTGCTTTTTTAGGATCAACGCCCAGACGAATGTGCATATCTACCGAGCTGTCGAATTTGGTGAGGTTAATATCCTTTACCAGAGCTGCAGCTTCAGTGAGCGTATATTGTTTGTTTTTATCGAGTTTAGCCTCTACGGCTTTTCTTTTCTTTGTAATAGCCATTGCTACAAGTTTTTAGTAAGGTGAATCAATGGATTATTGAGCTACTGGCCTTTCGCCTTCGACGGTAAGACCCATGCTGCGCGCTGTACCGGCAACCATGCTCACGGCGCTGTCCAGAGTAAAGCAGTTAAGATCAGCCATCTTGTCTTTAGCGATTTCTTCTACCTGAGCCCATGTAACCTTACCAACCTTGTTGCGGTTTGGCTCTTTTGAACCTTTCTGAATCTTGGCAGCCTCCATCAGCTGTACTGCCGCCGGAGGTGTTTTGATTACGAAGTCGAAAGATTTGTCGGTGTAAACGGTAAGCAACACAGGAAGCACTTTGCCCATCTTGTCTTGCGTGCGGGCATTGAATTGCTTACAGAATTCCATGATGTTTACGCCCTTGGAACCGAGCGCCGGACCGATTGGTGGTGCCGGATTGGCTTGTCCTCCTTTTACCTGGAGTTTTACATAGCCGGAAATTTCCTTTGCCATTTTTTCTTCTTTTGGTGTTAACGAATCAGCTAAATGTGCCCTTCGACAAGCTCAGAAGCACACTGCCATTTCTCCCAAATGCAACCTTATAATAAGAGCAATATGAGAATTGGAGCGCGAAGATAGCAACTATATATATTACAGCAAAAAGATTTTTGGAACAATTTCCATGGCAGGTCAACACGCGCGCGCTGCTCCATTTCCAGTGAATTGAATCTGTCACAAACCCTAAAATTTTCAAATCCCGGATGATCTTCCCTGTTTGATTTCAGCGAAAGGCGGTTGATCAAAACGAACTCACTCCTCCTCTAATTCGATGTTCACTCTCAGCTATTAATCCTGAAAAAAACCATTTTTCTTGTAGATTTGTGCCCTGCAAAAAAATCTCACACAAACATGAGCGAGGCATTAGAAACTATTATCGACGACGCATCGAAACAGATGAAGAAAGCGATCAGCCACCTGGAAAGTGAACTTGCAAAAATCCGAGCCGGCAAAGCCAATCCCGTAATACTAGATGGTATCATGGTAGATTACTACGGCGCTCCAACACCCCTTAACCAAGTGGCCAATGTAACCGTTGCAGATGCCCGTACGCTCTCTATACAGCCTTGGGAAAAACAAATGCTCTCGCCTATCGAAAAGGCAATCATCGCTTCGAATATCGGACTGAACCCTCAAAACGACGGTAATATCATCCGCCTTTTCCTGCCGCCGCTTACCGAAGAGCGTCGTAAGGAACTGGTGAAAAGGGTGAATGCCGAAGGAGAACAAGCCAAAGTAGCCATCCGCAATATCCGCCGTGAGGCAATAGAACAAATCAAGAAAGAGCAGAAAGATGGATTGAGCGAGGACGTAGCGAAAGACGGTGAAACCCGCGTGCAGACAATCACCGACAAACATATCGCCATCGTCGATCAGCATTGCCGCGATAAAGACAAGGAAATCATGACCATATAAGGTCGTTGGTTTTTACTGTTCGGGAGCCGTTTGCATACACACATGGAACAACTGTACCAGCAGATACTGCTCTTATTTTCCATACCCATTTATGCGGTACTGATTCCTCTGGAAGTCATACTGAGTAACTATAATGGTCGCAAATGCTATACGCTGCGCGAAACATTGATGAACATTTATCTGAATCTGGTAAATGCCTGTATTGATGTGTTACTCAGAGGACTTGCTTTGGGTGTATTGATATTCTTTTATCAGTTTCGTCCTGAGATCAGCTGGCATCCGCTTATCTATTGGACTTTACTTTTTTTAGGAGAAGATTTTCTCTTCTGGCTGGAACATTATGTAGATCATCATGTGCGGTTGTTCTGGGCGGTGCATGTTACACATCATTCGTCGCCTGAATACAACCTCACCACTGGCTTTCGATCTTCGGTGTTCATGCCCTTTTACCGGTACCTGTATTTTATTCCGCTTGCGCTCATAGGCTTCGCGCCGATTGATATTCTCTTTATGTATGCCATCACCCAGACTTACGGCATTCTCGTGCATACGCAAAACGTGGGGAAACTGCCCCGATGGATCGAGTACATTTTGGTAACACCTTCACACCACCGGGTGCATCATGCAAGCAATATTCCTTATCTGGATAAAAACATGGGAATGGTATTGATCATCTGGGATAGAATCTTCGGAACGTTTGTCGAGGAAATGCCCTCCGAACGTCCTCGATATGGATTGACCAAACCACTTTCCACTCCGCATCATCCGGTAAAGGTGATCTTTCACGAATGGGCTGCTCTATCAAAGGACTTGCAGAAAGATATTCCCTGGCGGGCGAAACTTCGATATTTATTTATGCCTCCGGGCTGGAGTCATGACGGCTCAACGCAAACGACTAAGGAGCTACGCGCAACCTGGGAAGAAGAGAAAAGGAAACAAAGAGAAATCCGACGCAGCAAACGAAAAAAGGAAGTCGAATGTGTTTAGGACACTTCCTATAATCCTGCCATTTTCATAATCTTCTTAAACTCCGCAGATTTTACACTTCCCACGGATAAACGTGACAACCGCACCAAATCCATGTCTTTCAATTCGGGTGTGTTTTTTATTTCTGCAAGCGTTACAGGATTGGGCAAAGGACGAACAGGTTTTAGATCTACCACCACCCAGTTGGGGTCATCGGTAGTAGGATCCTGATAAGCTTCTTTGACAACCTCCGCAATTCCGACAATTGCGAGTCCTTCATTACTGTGGTAAAATAAAACCTGATCACCGACTTTCATCGCTTTGAGATTGTTTCGCGCTGCAAAGTTGCGCACGCCATCCCAGAAGGTTTTGCCATCTTTAACAAACTGATCCCAGCTATATTTGAAAGGCTCCGATTTTATAAGCCAGTAATTCATGTTTATGTCCGATTATTGGTTGTAAAATTACTCTATTTTCTAGCTATCTCTCTGAAGCAGATATTCGGCGAGTACCCGAAGTTCGTCCTTACGCTTGCTTAATACAGCCACTTGTTCAAGGCAGTCGAACGCCGCCTGAGAATATCTTTCCACCGCTTCCCTACAGGCAACATCTGCACCCGTCTCTTTATAAAGCTTTAGCACTGCCGCAACTTTATCATCCCCGTCCTTTTGTAGCCATTCGTCCAATACAACTCTTTGCTCATCGTTAGCTAATTCCAATCCTTTCAGCAATAGATACGTTTTTTTGTTGGAAAGGATATCACCGCCGTTTTGCTTACCCACTTTTTGTGTTGTCCCGAAGGCGTCGAGATAATCGTCCTGGAGCTGAAAAGCGATCCCGAGATTTTTACCAAACTCATAAAGCTTTTCGGCATTTCCTTCTGTAGCACCACCCAGCAAAGCCCCCATCTTCAAACTACAGGCAAGCAACACTGAAGTTTTGAGTGTAATCATGTGAATGTATTCCTCTATCGTCACATCGCCCCTGCTTTCAAAATCCATATCCAGTTGCTGTCCTTCACAAACTTCAATGGAAGTTTTATTGAACAGGTGCAAAACCTGAGCAAGGTTCTTCTGAATATTAGCCAGTTGATCGTAGGCATAGATGCTCATCACATCTCCACAAAGAATTCCGGCCGTGAGTCCATTTCGTTCATGAACTGTCTGCTTTCCACGACGCAGCGGTGCCTTGTCCATAATGTCGTCATGGATGAGTGTGAAGTTGTGGAACAGTTCAATGCCCGTAGCAGCATACCAGGCGTCTTCCGTGATCTCCCCGAAAAGCTCATTTGCCATCAGGCAAATAACCGGACGAACACGCTTACCGCCTATCGTCAGAAAGTAGCGACAGGGTTCGTACAAACCGGATGGTTTCGAGGGAAAAGGAAGTGTTGATGAAAAACGTTCTTCAAACAATTGGACCAGCTCCGAGAATGAATGCATGTGACAAAGGTAGTGTGCGGTTTGTGTTCTAATAAAATTTGATCAGTCGCTATAAGTGAATACGCTATTCAGCAAATCATTTGCGCTTTCTCGTCGCAGGCTGCGACTTCCTTTCCTTCTTTTGCCCTGCAGGGCGTGTTTGCTCAGGAAGTTCTACCAGGATAAAATCAATTTGTCTTTTATCTAGGTTTGCTGCTGCCACACGTACTCTCACCTTATCTCCCATGCGGAAACGCATACCGGTATTCCTTCCTACCAGCGCATATTCATGTTCGAGCAGTTCGAAATCGTCGTATTGTGAGAGGTCTGTAATTGACACCATGCCTTCGCATTTATGTTCCACCGTTTCCGCCCAGAAACCAAAACTTGCCGTGCCACTCACCACCGCATCAAAATCTTCTCCTACAAAATCCTGCATATACTCTACCTGCTTATACTTGTTGGCGGTGCGTTCCGCTTCCATAGCCTTGCGCTCCATATCACTACAATGGCGACAATGTTGCTCCATATGTTTGACAGGATGCACGGACTTGTTGAGACACTCAAACAGTACACGATGAACCATCACATCCGGATAACGGCGGATCGGAGAGGTAAAATGACAGTAGTTTTCAAAACCTAGACCGTAGTGACCAATATTATCTGTTGTATAAACAGCTTTCGCCATCGTACGAATACCCAGACTTTCCAGCACATGCTGTTCGGGTTTGCCCTTGGCAAGGTTTAGCATCTCATTGAAAGACCTTGCTATTCCCTCAGGCGTGTTCAGATCAAAGCGATGACCAAAACGTGCGGCGAAAGTGGTAAAAAGCTTTAGCTTCTCTTCATCAGGCACATCGTGTACGCGGTAGGGAAAAGGAACAGGCTTCTCCTTTACCGTGATCTGCGAAACATAAGTCGCTACATATTTATTGGCAAGAAGCATCAACTCCTCAATCAACTGATGCGCTTCTTTACTTTCCTTCACCACAATGCCGATGGGCTTTGCGTTTTCATCCAGTCGAAATCTTACTTCCTGCGATGAAAAGTTAATAGCGCCTTTGGCAAAACGTTCCTTCCGAAGATTCTGCGCAAGAGTATTGAGTAACAACAAAACATCTTTGTGGTCGCCATCGTTACCCTCAATGATTTCTTGTACTTCTTCGTAGGTAAAGCGACGTGCGGAGCGAATGATGGTTCTTCCCAGCCAGTAGTCTTTCACTCGACCTTGCTTCGTGATCTGAAAAACCGCCGAAAAAGTATACTTATCCTCATTGGGACGGAGCGAGCAAAGTTCATTGGATAAACGTTCTGGCAGCATGGGCAGCACGCGGTCGGGCAGATACACGCTCGTAGCTCTCTTATACGCTTCCTGATCAAGCGGCGATCCGGGCTTCACATAATGAGAAACATCGGCAATATGCACACCGATCTCATATACGCCACCTTTCAGTTCTTTAAATGAAATTGCATCGTCAAAATCCCGTGCATCAACAGGATCTATCGTAAACGTGAGGGTATCTCTGAAATCACGACGATAACTTAGTTCAGCTTTATCAATTCCTTCCGGTATCCGCGCAACCTCTTCCATCACATCGTCTGGAAAATTCAAAGGGAAACCGTTCTCGATCAGGATGCCCTGCATAGCCCGTTCGTTATTGGTTTCATGGGTAAGAATACTCACCACTTCACCAACAGGATTTTTCGATTTGGGTGTCCATTCGATGATCTTCACAATGGCGTGTTCTCCGTTTCGCGCACCATTCAGTAAATCGAGCGGAACAAAAATATCCACCGGCATATTTTGCTTGTCGGGAATGAGAAAGGCAAAATGTTCTTTTACCTCAAGTCTTCCGCTAAACTCTGTCTGATGTCTTTTGATCACCTCGCGTACGATTCCTTCCTGACGACCTCTTCTGGAACCCGAGAGCAGTTCAATTTGCACTTCATCTCCATCTAAAGCCATAGCCAGTTTGTCGGGACGTATTACCACATCCCGTTCCAGTCCTTCAACCATAACGAAGCCCATTCCGCTCTTTACAATCTCCAGTCGTCCTTTCAACAAATTGCTATCCGTCTGCTTTTTTCTTCCTTTTGTTTTTTTCTTCTGAGCCATGCCCTTGAAAAGTTAAGCCGTGTTAAATATATGAAAAGCCTGTGCAGCGTTACTGATCAGACTTTCTGCGAAAAAAATGTTTGCGTCTTTCTGAGCCGGAACTTTCGTTCCTTTTACCATCATCACCCATCAGATAGCCATAAGGTTTAAGTGGTTCTACATGATCGCAGATGATCTTGAAAATTCCCAGCAAAGGTATAGCCAACACCATCCCCGCTATACCCCAGAGTAATTCTCCGGCAATAAGAATGACAATCGTAAATAATGGATTAATATTGACCTTAGAACCTACTACCAGCGGTTCCAGCACATAACTCTGAAACAATTGCACTATTGCGTAGGTAATCAGCACACCGACAAGAATGGTCACTCCCCCGCCTTGCGACAGTGCCATCAACGAGGTAATCAGGGTTCCTGTCAGATTGCCGATAAACGGAATAATTTCCAGCAAACCACACAGAATCGCAAAGAATAGTGCATTCTTAACCCCTGCGATCGTAAAACCGATACCATACAAAATCCAGAGGCATACAATCATCATACTCAAACCGGAGAGATAGTGTTGTGCGACTTTCCGGCATTCACCAATCGTTCGTGTAGCTTCTTCACGATGTCTTTCCGGTGTAAGCTTGAGTAAAAAGATCTTCAGGCGTTTTCTGGTATAGAGAAAGAGAAAAATATAAACCAGCACCAGCAGGGAGTTTGCGGCAACACTCATTAAAGCACCAAAAACCGACGTCAGTTGAGTACCACCCGCTGACGATCCCTCCTGCTGATTTTGCAGCAGTTCCCGTTGCTCTTCGGGAGAGATGCCAATCACTGCGCTTATCTGCTGTTGTGCCCTGGCTACCATCCTCATCACCTGGGTCTGCATTCTAGAAGCATCAGAAGCAATATCAGATATCTGCCAGCCTATCAAAGCAAATATGCCCAGGGCAATGAAAATCAGCAGTAGAATACAGACTAGAATCGAAAACGCTTTTCCTAAATACTGCTCGAGCCGGTCGGAAAGAGGAAGTAATAACATGGAAAAAAGCGCTCCAAAACTGAGCGGGATCAAAAACGGTCGGGCATAATATAGGACAACCACCAGTAGCGTGAAAAACAACAGATAACGAATCGATTTTACCAGAGATGCGGACATCATGCTATCATCATGCAAAAAATTGTACCACTCGATAAAACGAAGGAAGATAACTCGCGCTATGGTTATTTCTTATACTCCACCTTCTTTTTATACTTGACCTTTCGTTCCGGATGTTTTTTGTCGCGGTGCTTACCGTACAGATAACCCCGCCTGGCTTTCTTACCCCAGCCCTTCTTTGTCTTTTCCTTTACCTCCTAAGCTACTGCGCGAGGTGATAAACTCAACATCAACGCTAAACAGCTTAGAGAAGCAGAAGGTATGAGTTATGGTGCAGGACCGTGGTATGATGCTAATTACAGATACCCTTCAGGCTCCATAGGTGTGTATGCAATTTTCAACCCTGCATTCCGGGAAAAACTGAACGGCGCGCTTACAGAAGAGGTGAAAAAAGCGATGACAAAGGCTTTACCGAGGAAGGGTGGAAAAGCTCACTGGCAAGCTGAATGCAACAGAGAAAGATACACCTTGACAACAACAACTATCTCGTGAACATACTCAACAATTATATGTTCGACGGAAAGGATCTAAACTTCCATACCTAAATGGAAAACAAAGCCAGACAACATACAGTGGTGCAAATTAACGAAGCGCTCAAAAAGTATGTAGATGTAACCAAAATGGTACTGACCTACGCAGGCGACTTCCATAAGAAAGACTAGAATTTACAGGCGATTAGACAAACAAGCTGCTCTTTCGGAGCAGCTTGTTTGTCTAATAACGCATTAGGGGGAGAAAAATAAGTGCATCTGCCATTCTGCAACATCTTCGTTCAGCTCATTCGCTCTCTTCCTCCTTACTTCTCCACTCCTAAAGACTATACTTTCTTAGGAATGATCAGCAAAGGCACCTGTGCTCTGAAAGAATAATCTTTCGACGTGCTTCCGATAAACACCCGATCGAAAAAAGACTGCCTTTGCTGGGTAAACATTGCCACAAGGGAAGGTTTTGATTTTTTCACCGCATGTCCTAAATCTTCCAGAATAGTTTCTTCAAGGTCTCTTTTTTCATAATGTAATTCCACAGGATAACGGAATTTCTTCTTGAGAGAACGTTGCAGTAAATTTTCATCGGCCAGCACTTCAAAGGGATAGGACAAATGCAACATTTCAACCTCAGCTTTGAAAGGCTTGGCAAAACTGATTACTTCTTTTAGTTCTTCTTCATACCGGGTAAGATCAGAGGCGTACAGCACTTTTGTAAGAGGTTTCCAACGATATTTTTTGGGAACAACAATTACAGGAACCTTCGACGAAGAAATGAGCGTTCCTGTTACGGTGCCGAAGAGTTTAACAAGCGTACCGGCACCGCGTGCGCTGATACAGATATAGTTGAAATCGTTCCGTTCAGCATACTTCATAATAGAGTCGGCAGTATCAAACGTGTGCAGCACACAGAAAGTATAGCCCTTATCCTCCAGCTTCATCGACTTGTAAACCGAACTGATAAATCGTTGCAAATCTTTTTCCAGAACAGCCTTTTCCTCGTCGATGTAATAGCGGTACGTAGCTTCCGACCAGGAAGAGGCTCTGAGAACGGTGTGCACATGGATAAATGTGAGCTTAGCTTTCATCTGCCGGGCAAGTTGAATGGCATATTTCATTCCTGCTCGGGAGTTGGCCGACATGTCAGTGGTGGCAAGTATCTTAATCATGGCTTCAGTTCTTTGATGCAAGTTGTTTAAAGGTCGCGACCTTGCCGGTGATTGCGAACATAATACAATATGACAATCATCATCCTCAAGGGACTTTACATCCAACCGCTCTTTCTGGCCTCACGAGCGGGATACTTTGGCGCAAATCGTCTTACAAGCAACAGTCCGGCGATAAAGCCCCCAATATGCGCCGCATAGGCTACGCCTCCGGCTTCTTGTCCTCCCAGCACGCCTAAACCATTCGTCACTTGAAATAAAAACCAGATCCCCACCGCGACAAAGGCTGGCACTGTGATGATGAACAAAAAGACCCAGACATGCACACCCCTCCGAGGGAACAGCCAGATATAAGCACCAAGTACTCCGGAAATAGCACCTGAAGCTCCCAGGCTCGGGATCAGCAGGCTTTGTCCTAAAATTAAGGTGGTCAATACATGGCAAAGGCTGGCAAGGACACCACAAATAAGATAAAAGAGGAGATAAGGTAAATGTCCCATTCGATCTTCTACATTGTCGCCGAATATCCAGAGGAACATCATATTTCCCAGCAAATGTGCAACGCCGCCATGCATAAACATGGACGTGAGGAGGGTTAGGTAAACAGAATAAGGTGTGGGCTGCAAACCGGGCATTTCAAAGCTTTGGCCCGTAAATGGATCGATCAGTACAGTGGTTTCGGTAATGAGATCTCTTCCGGTAAGAATTTCACCTGGTACCGTGGCAAAAGCATATGTAAAACCAAGACTGGTGCCCAACTGCTGCCAGTAAATAAAAACGTATACATTGAGGGCTATCAGCAGGTATGTAACGACAGGCGTCGTCTTTCTGTCCCTATTGTCATCTCCAATGGGAATGAACATGGCTTTCTCTATGTTGATACAAAGGTTATACCTGCTTATCTAAAGGCTGCCGCTTGACGCGATTATTTGGGCAAGAGCATTCGATAATCTACGCGGACCTTGCCCATGCTAATGTCTTCCAGTTTCTTTTTTATAAGGCGCTTTTTCAGTGAAGGCAGATAATCGACAAACAGCTTTCCTTCGATATGATCGTATTCATGTAGGATCACACGCGCGGTGATACCATCGAACTCAGCTTCGTGCTCGTTGAAGTTTTCGTCCATGTAACGCAGACGCACTTTCGCAGGGCGGGTAATATCTTCTCTCACTTTCGGAATACTCAGGCAGCCTTCGTTATAAGCCCAGGGCTTTCCGGATTCTTCCAGTTTGTGAGCATTGATAAATACCTGCTTGATCGGCTTCTCATTGGGATAATCCTTTCTGTCCTGATCATCAAAACCTTCCACCACCTGAATCGTATCGACTACAAATAACCGCACAGGCTTATTGACCTGAGGAGCAGCAATCCCTACTCCATTGGTATGATACATGGTATCCCACATATCGGCGATAAGTTTCTGCAGGTCCGGATAATCGGGAGTTATATCCTCGCAAACCTTTCTAAGTACCGGATGTCCGTATGCTACAACTGGCAAAACCATCTATATTCCATTTAAAAGATTGCAAAGATAAAAGATATTGATCAGGATTGACTTTCAAGATATTCTCGGAGCAAAATGACTGCACTGGTTACATCAATCAATCCCTTATCCTGCCGGTCCTTCCGGCGCAATCCCATTGCTGCTATCGCTTGCGAAGCCATCTGTGAACTCATGCGCTCATCTATGGTGCAGATGGGAATATGCGGAAATACATTTTTGAATTTGGGTATAAACTTCTCCACCAGAGGGGTCGCGTCGGTAGGACTGTCATCAAAATTCAGCGGATATCCTATAACCACAGTTTCCACAGTTTCTGTCTGCATGTATTTCTTCAGATAGCCGATGAGCTCACGTGTATCCACTACATCCAAAGGAGAGGCAATAATTTTGAGCGGATCGGTGACAGCGATGCCCGTTCTTTTCTTCCCGTAGTCCAATGCCATTATCCTTCCCATCAGTGCTTGCGTACGATCTTTAAAACCACAGTGCCATGCTTGCGAATGATCTCATGTTCCGCCCGCTTCAGCTCTAGAATTTTTTGCTGCATGACGGTTATTTTATGAATATCTGTTTCTTTCAAAAACCTCCCGGCAAGTTCATCCTGCATATGCATAATCTTCTTTAGTTCGAAATAAGATAAAGCACTGTCTGCCTCGTTTATATAATTCATTTCCCCGCTCAAAGTTTCTATGCCGTAATTCGCGCTCCAGTTGGGACTGATCTCATTGCGGGTGTGCAACAAAGAAGCCATCTGCGCTTGCACGCGAGGGTCTTCGTGATGCGTAAAATAGCTAAAATGCGGCAGTTGACCGTTATGCTCCGTTATATACAGAAAATAGCTATCATAGACTTTCCTCGCAGCTTCGGAAGTGAACAGATCAGGATCGACCCTTTGATAAACCAGATCGGCCACATTGTTGAACCCCTCGTATGTTTTATCGCCATGTTCCAGCAACACGCGGATCAGCTCCCATTCCTGCTGTTCCTCACTGTTTGCAGTACCAATAGCAGGAAGTTCTTCTGTAGGCTGATGTTCAGCAGGTGTTTCCGGAAGTTCCTCTCTTCGCTGATGACGACGCTCCTGCTCTACTCTTTCTCTGATAAATTTATTGACAAGATTTACCAGTCCGGCTTCCGCTACCTGAAGCTTACGGGCAGTCTCCCGTATATAGAAATCCTGAAGGGCAAAATCTTCCGCCTTGTTGATCTTAGAGATGCTTTCCGCCATCTCATTGACCAGCTTCGACCTGGCAACAGGATCGTTACCAACATCCTTCAACCCTACTTCAAGTCTGAAAGAGATGATATCCTGCTTTTTCTCTTTTACATACTCATGAAACCTGGTCACACCGGACTTCTGAATAAAACTATCGGGATCTTCACCTTCGGGAAGCAACACTAGTTTCACATTGAAACTCTGGGACAAAGCCATATCCAATCCCCTCAGCGCCGCCTTGACACCGGCAGCATCACCATCGTATAGAATAGTAAGGTTCCTGGTAAGCTGCCCTATGACACGCAACTGATCTTCGGTGAGAGAAGTGCCACTGCTGGCCACAACATTTTCCACGCCGCCCTGATGCAACGAGATCACATCGGTATAACCTTCAACAAGAAAGCACTCATTCAGCTTTGCAATAGCCTGACGCGACTGATAGATGCCATACAGCACCCGACTTTTTATATAGAGTTCGTTCTCCGGAGTGTTGATGTACTTAGGTGCTTTCTCGTTGCTTTTCAGAATGCGGGCACCAAAACCCAGCACCCGGCCCGTCATGCTTTGAATGGGAAAGATTACACGCCCCCGATAAGTATCGTGATAAATACCGTTCCGGTTCTTGATCAGCCCTGCTTTCTCCAGCAAGTCAGCCTGATATCCCTGATTGATGGCGTACTGAAAAAAAGTATCGCTTCGTTCTGCATTGTAGCCCAACAGGAACTTCTCTATGGTCTCTTTCCTAAAACCCCTTTGTTTAAAATACGGCAGTCCTACCGTTTGTCCTTCCTCGGATTCCAGCAGGCATTGATGAAAATAGGTAGCTGCAAACTGGTTGAGGATGCGCAGACTTTCTTCTGACTGCTGCTGCTGAACCTGCTCGGGAGTTTTTTCAGTTTCTTCAAGAGTTATCTTGTAAAAATCCGCAAGCCATCGTATCGCTTCAGGATAGGTAAGCTTCTCATGCTCCTGTATAAAGGTGACAACATTGCCTCCTTTACCGCAACCAAAACATTTGTAAATACCCTTTGCGCCGGAGACGTAAAAAGAGGGTGTCTTTTCGGAATGGAAAGGGCAGTTGGCAATATGATTGGCGCCTCGTTTCTTCAAACGCACAAACTGACCGATGATCTCAATAACATCGGCACGATTCAAAACCTCCTGAATGGAATTTTGAGCTATCACCGGGCGAAGTTAATGAGAAAACACTGCCTGCTATCCTGAACCTATTTTCATTTTTGAACGAGCCTTTCGATTCAAAAATTTCGATAGTGCTAATCTCGATCGGCTATTTTTATGGAATGATGGAACAGGAAGAACTCAAACGCTTCGACCGAGCACTTGCCATCCTGATCCTGCTTCAGTCGAAAAAACTGGTGAAAGCCCAGGAACTCGCGCAACGCTTTGCTGTCAGTCTGCGCACGATTTACAGAGACATCCGCTCTCTGGAGGCTGCAGGTGTGCCGATCATCGGCGAAGCGGGAGCAGGGTATTCGATCATGGAGGGTTATCGCCTGCCGCCGGTGATGTTTACAAAAGAAGAAGCAGCTAGTTTTATAGCCGCAGAAAAGCTGATGCAGAAATTTACGGACGCAAGTCTGGGCGCCTATTTTGAATCGGCAATGAGCAAGGTAAAAGCGGTGCTAAGGGGAAGCGAGAAAGACTGGATCGCAGCAGTGGAAAACCAGATATGGGCAGCACCCAAACCGGAGATCTTTCAAAACACCGTGCCCAACGCACTGGAAATATTGTTCAACAGTATTGCAGAACAAAAGCAGGTATTGTTGGGTTACCGTGGCTTTGCAGCGGAAGATGCACTGCAGCGCTTTGTCGAGCCTGTAGGACTGGTACACGAAAACGACTATTGGTATCTCTTCGCCTATTGTCACCTTCGAAACGACTACCGCCAGTTTCGTACCGACCGGATTGTTTCCATACGCAGCAGCACGGAATCGTTTACCCAAAAACACCCGCACATTAACGATCTGAGAAAATGCAGCGACAACGTATCTAAAACTCGCGTAGTAATAGCCGTCAAAAAAGACATTGTCCGCTACATAGCAACAGGTCGCAAATACTATGGTTTTGTATCAGAAAAAGTATCCGGGGATGAAGTGGAGATGGTTTTTGAAACTATAGGACATTTGGACGGACTGGCAAGGTGGTATATGATGTTTGGTGATGCCGCTCGCATCATCGAACCAGAAAGTTTTCAGCTCCGGGTAAAAGAGTTAACGGAAAAGACCAGGGAAAATCTTGCCCTCTAATCCTTTCCGTTTAACTGTTCTTCAGTCCTCCAACTCTTCACAGAAATATCCGAGTTGCCGAAGTGTATCAATTACCCGTGGCGCCTCATTTGAAATACCTTCCACTCGTAAAATATTCTCGCGATCTTCGAGGTCGAAGTTCCAGCGCGGAGCCTGCTTCAGTACCCGATCCAACAAAGGCTTCAGTCGTTCCACTTCCGCGGGTGTCTGCACCGAAGTTCTAAACACAGATACAACATTCATTTTGTTTTTGATTTTATCAGGGACGATCCCAAAAGAAAGGTGGCTCTATACCCAGCGAACGGAGATAAACATAACCCTGTGCCCGGTGATGGATTTCATTGTCAATGAAATAAAAGATCGATGAGGATACAGTGCCCTGATATCTGCCAAACAACAGAACCGTATCGTGAAATTTCTCTGTTGGAATTTGCGCCCAAAGCGCATCGATCTCAACAGTAGATTCATCCCACCATTTCAACAAGTTTTCTTTCTTGTTGCCGTGTTCAAAATGTTCGTTCAACTCCGTGATCTTTCCGGTTACGATCTCACGCAGTCCGGGTACGGCAATTCCCAAAAGTTCCATCACCATACCGGCAAAGGGGCGCATCCCGCCAATTGAAAAATGAAACAACTCCTCTTCAGGGAAAACCTCGATAACACGTCTGGTAAGATTTCTGTGTCCCTGCCAGTGTTTCAGCAGTTCCTCGTGTGTGATGATTTCGGCGACCTTGCTCATTGTCTTTTCCATGTTATTTGTGATTTTAAGTTTGTAACACAAAGCTCAGACCGCATAGTGACAAGGGTATGTCAACAGGTTTCTAAAAAATTTTTTAGGGCAAAAAAAAGCGAAGTCCTGAGACCTCGCTTTCCTGACCAAATACACTATATTAAATAGCATAGGCATCATCAATCACTTTTTGCTGCTCTTTTGCGTGCATTTTACTAAAGCCGGTGGCTGAAGCAGCACTCGCAGGACGACTTACATACTTCATGCTGAAATCATCCGGCAAATTCATTTTCAGGAAGCTAAGTGCGCCCTTGTTTCTAGGCTCTTCCTGCACCCATACCCACTGTGCATTTTTATACTTCTTACGAAGTTCATTCAGCTGTTTTAGCGGCAATGGATGAATCTGCTCCAGGCGAACAATCGCTACATCCGTGAGCTTTTCATTGATCTGTTTGTCGCTCAGGTCAAAATAAACTTTACCTGAACACAACATCACTTTTTTCACCTTGCCGGCACTCTTTACAAAACTGTCGTCAATCACTTCTTTAAAACCACCGGTAGTGAATTCTTCGATCTTTGAGTAGGCACGATTCAAACGCAGGTTTGCCTTGGGAGAAAAGTTCACCAGCGGTTTGCGGAAATCCCATTTCAACTGGCGACGGAACATGTGGAACAGATTTGCCGCTGTGGTGATGTTCGTAACCACAATATTGTTTTCAGCTGCAAGTTGAAGGAAACGCTCCAGGCGTGCAGAAGAGTGTTCCGGTCCCTGCCCTTCAAAACCGTGAGGCAGCAACATTACCAGGCCACTCATCTTATTCCACTTCGTTTCTGCGGTGCAGATGTATTGATCTATGACTGTTTGAGCCCCGTTAGCAAAATCACCAAACTGGGCTTCCCAAATCGTAAGTGCGTTCGGATTAGCGATGGAATACCCATATTCAAAACCAAGCACGGCAAACTCACTGAGCAGCGAATTGTAAATTCTGAACTTAGCTTTTTCAGAAACACCGCTAAGCCTGTTGTATTCTTCATTGGTACTTTCGTCATGCAGTATGGCATGTCTATGTGAGAAGGTGCCACGCTGTACATCCTGTCCGCTCATGCGCACATCGTTGCCATCGGCAAGCAGGCTTGCATAGGCCAGCAATTCGCCCGTAGCCCAGTCGCACATTCCCTGCTCATCGTACAGCTTTACTTTTTCATCAAGCAGCTTCTGAATTTTCCTGAGCGGTTTGAAACCCTCCGGTATCTTCATGATACTGCGGAAAAGTTTCTCGAACTGTTCCTTCGTCACTGCGGTTTCAGGCGAAGCATCGAAATCCTCCGGTGTTGCACGGCGCAAATTCTGCCATGCCTGTTCAGGAGCCTGGAGCTGATAAGGCAAGGGCTTTTGCTTTACCTCGTCCAGACGCTGCTGGAGATCGTCCCAGAAGCGCTTCTCCATCTCTTTTGCCAGTTCCTGTGCATCGGAGGCACCGTTCTTCAAAAGATATTCAGTATAAACCTCTCTTGGGTTCGGATGTTTTTTGATAAGATCATACAGTTTTGGCTGCGTGAAGCTGGGATCGTCGCCTTCATTATGTCCGTGCCTACGATAGCACACCATATCAATGAAAATATCCTGATTGAATTTCTGACGGTAGGCCACTGCCAGTTCGCAGGCTTTCACCACTGACTCCGGATCATCACCATTTACATGCAGCACAGGTGCCTGAACCATAGCAGCAATACTTGTGCAGTAATCTGCGGAACGGGCATCATCAAAATCGGTAGTGAAGCCAATCTGGTTGTTGATGACAAAATGAATAGTACCACCGGTGAAATAACCCGGCAGCATACTCATCTGCAACAACTCATACACTACGCCCTGACCCGCAACGGCAGCATCACCGTGTATCAGGATCGGTAGAACCTTATCGTATTCCTGATCGTAAAGAGTGTCTGCTTTTGCTCTTGCAAAACCTGTTACCACAGGATCCACCACCTCCAGATGCGAAGGATTGGGTGCAAGTTGTACATTGATTTCCTTGCCTTCCGGAGTGTTAATATTGGCGCGGAATCCAAGATGGTATTTCACATCACCGCTGCCCATCGTTGTATCCGGAGGCAGATTGCCCTCAAACTCTGAGAATATCTGTTCGTAGGTTTTACCCAGCGTGTTCGCTAAAACATTCAGACGTCCGCGATGTGCCATACCGATCACCACCTCGCGCACACCGGCATCGGCAGCTCTTGTAATAATGGTATCGAGAGCAGGTATGGTACTTTCACCACCTTCAAGGCTAAAACGCTTCTGTCCGATATACTTTGTATGGAGGAATTTTTCAAAGATCACACCCTCATTGAGCTTTTCCAGCACGCGGCGTCTGCGCTCTATTGAAAGCGGTTGTTGCATGGTTGTTTCAAATGCCTGCTGCAACCACTGACAACGTTCAGCATTGTTGATATACGTGAATTCTACACCTACCTCCCCTGCATACAACTGCTTCATCTTTGCAATGATGTCGCGAAGCTTCGCCTTACCGAGTCCAGCAAATTCACCCGCATAAAACTCGGTATCAAGATCGCTTTCCGACAAACCTACATCCTGCAAATCCAGTTGTGGCTTTCTGTCTTTTCTTGGGCGGATCGGATTGGTGGTAGCTACGAGATGTCCGCGTTTGCGGTAGGCGTTTATCAAGCGAAAAACACTGAACTCTTTGGCCAGTTGATTGTCTGAAACAGAAATTGGACCGGCTGATTTGCCGTTTACATTGCTGACAGCAAAATCAAATCCTTCAAAAAACTTTTTCCATTCAGGATCTACCGTATCGGGATTTTTTACAAAATCGCTGTATAGCGACTCGATATAAGACGGATGAGCACTCATCACGTAGCTGAAATCTTTCATCGTACGACCTAAGGTTATTATAAATGAGCTATTTGCCCGTTTTGAGGGCGAACAAAGTTAACTAACACTGGGAATTTTAGCAGACCAGATTTCTAACATGATACATGACAGAAGTTTTGCAAACGAATGCATTCTATGGCATATTGTTTGCTTTATATCTGATAATAAAAGATGGTACAATGAGAACGGTAGCATGGTGTTTATTACTTCTGGCGATCCTTTTCGCAGCCATTTCCAACAGACTGGAAGGAGATCAGTTTGAAAAGCCCCGAACAGAAACTGCTTCAGCCCTTCCATAACCACGCATACGCACTCATTCTCAGGATCAGCCTCCGCCATTCATCCTACTCTGTTTCTTCCTCCACTCAAGCACCGAATTACCGTATTTTGCAAATCCAATTCTCATCTATGCCAAATGCTGTTATCACAGGAGCCACACAGGGTATCGGTAAAGCCATTGCTGAAAAATATCTACAGGAAGGATTTTCCGTCGCTTTTTGTGCCAGAAATATGGATACCTTAGAAGCCTGTAAAACAGAATGGACTCAGCGCTTTCCCAGCGCACACATTCTGGCGGTGCCGGCCGATCTCAGTAAAGCTGAAGACCGGAAAAACTTTGCCCAACAGGTACTTGATACCTTCAAAGGAATAGACGTGCTGGTAAACAATGCTGGTCTTTTTTTCCCGGGCACTCTTGCCGGGGAACCGGATGGTCAGCTGGAAAAACTGATGGAGACAAATCTCTACAGTGCCTATCATCTTACCCGAGCCTTTTTGCCACGTATGAAACAACAAACAGGAGCACATATTTTTAATATCTGTTCCGTAGCCAGTCTAAGAGCGTATGAGAATGGTGGCGCTTACAGTATTACCAAATATGCGCTGCATGGCTTTTCCGAAAACCTGCGCTATGAATTGATGCCGGATCGCATAAAAGTCACGGCGCTGATGCCTGGAGCCACCTGGAGCCGTTCCTGGGAGGGCAGCGGACTGCCGGAAGAAAGATTTATGAAGCCGGAAGACATTGCCAATATGATCTGGACTGCTTATACCCTTTCACCGGAGGCCAATGTGGAAACAATTGTTATGCGACCTCTCAGCGGTGACATCTGATAAAAATCTTTAACTAAGCTTTAACCGAAAGCCTTTATTACCAAGGGTTTTGCCCGCTATTTTTGCGAGAATAGGATATGTCCCGGTTTACCTACATGTGGCGTTTGAGTCTTTGCTGTCTTCTTATTGTTACGGGCTGTAAAGCCTGGGCGCAGAATGCTGTTTTCTCTGCAAATGTCAGCGCGTCCAAGATCGGAGTGCAGGACCAGCTTCAGGTTGATTATCGTATCGAAAACGTCAGCAACCTGCGGTCTGTTTCCAAACCTGACTTCAAGGATTTCGTTGTGGTGGGCGGCCCCTTCAGCAGTCAGAGCAGCAATATCTCAATTGTGGGCAATAAGGTAGTTCAGTCGCAAAGTCTTACACACTCTTATGTGCTGCAACCTAAAAAAACAGGAAACCTGGTTATTCCCCCTGCCTTTGCCAAAGACGCAGCAGGCAATACCTACGAAAGCAATGCCGTTGCCATTGAGGTGGTAAACGGCTCTTTAGCTCCCAGACAACAACCCAGACGTTACGATCCATTCGACGATCCGTTTGCGGATCCCTTTGCCGCTATGATGCAGCAACGCCGGCAGGCCATGCAGCAAAGACAGCAAGCCCGACCTCAGGCTCAGGAGGTGGTTGCAGAGGATATGAATGATGTCTATAAAAACCTGTTCATTAAGGTCTTTGTAGACAAGACAAAAGCTTATGTAGGAGAGCAGATCACAGCGAGCTACAAACTGTATGCACGCGTCCCTATGAATGTGGCAATTTCCAAGCTACCGTCCTTAAACGGATTCTGGACTCAGGATTTTTTGATTCCCAATCGGGGGAATATCAAACCTGAGGAGGAGGTTATTGACGGAAAGCGTTATCAGGTCTTTTTGCTGAAAAAATCGGCTTTATTTCCACAGCAGACAGGCACACTAACGCTTGATCCTGCCGAGGCGGAAGGACATGCCCGTATCATTACACAGGTACGTCAGAGAAATCCATTTGGAGGGATGTTCGATGACGATCCGTTCTTCAAGCAGTTCGGTAGTCTGATGATGAGCGACCCGTTTTTCAACGACGACTTTTTCAGCACCATGGCATATAAGGATGTGCCCGTAAAGCTGAAAAGCGCTCCGGTGAAGATCCAGGTAATGCCGCTGCCGGAAGATGGAAAGCCTGCTGATTTTGGCAATGCAGTAGGAACCTTTACCGTAACAGCCCGAGCTGACAAAAACGAACTGAGTACTGATGATGCGCTGACTTATACGGTGAATATAACCGGAACCGGAAACCTCAAGCTGATTGAAGCACCAAAGCTAAAACTGCCGAACGGACTCAGTACTTACGATCCTCAGATTGTAGATACCATTACGGGCAGAACGACTGCTATCTCTGGCTCCAAGATCATTACTTATACTATTTCTCCGAATCTGCCGGGCGACTATGAAATCCCCGCATTGACTTTCTCATTCTACGATCCTCAGGCAAAACAGTATCGCACCCTGGAAACAACTCCACAGAAAATCAAAGTCACTCGTGGCAAACACCAAAATGCCCCGATTGCTACATCTCAATCTCTGACGGACATCCACCCCATAGCTGCCCAGCCGTTAAGAAAGTGGAAAGCTCAGTCAAAACCTTTGTTCTTCACCGCCGGTTACTGGTCAATGTATGCAGCACCCCTGCTGGCGTTTATAGGTTTGCTTGCCTGGAAAAGAAGAGAGGATGAGCAGTCAAAAGATCAGGTGCAGTTGCGTAAACGTCGCGCGAATAAGATAGCTTTGAAACGCCTGAAAACTGCACAAACATTGCTGAAACAAAACCAGCGGGCTGCCTTTTACGAGGAAATATCAAAGGCTATCTGGCTATATCTTTCAGACAAACTGAACATTCCGCTGTCCGTATTATCGCGTGACAATGTTCAGGACACTTTACAGCAAAGAAACATTCCGTCCGACCTCATGACCCGCATCAATGATACTTTCACAGCCTGCGAAACAGCCTTGTATGCGCCAACATCGGGCGGAAAGCAGATGCAGGAAACTTACAATGAGGCGGTATATATCATCAGTAAACTCGAAGAAACGCTCTAAGGAAGATGAATGGTGTAAAGTGTACAGGACTTGCATTATGTACTGGCGTCATGCTTTTGACGGCACCGCTATATGCCGATATACCCTATAATGCCTGGTGGCAAAAAGCCAACAAATTTTACAGCGAACAGGCTTACGACAGCGCAGCTTTTTACTATGAAAAACTTGCCGCACAACAACCTGAAGGCGTAGAAGTATATTATAATCTTGGGAACACCTATTATCGCCTGAACAGAATCGGACCTGCCGTTCTGAACTATGAACGAGCACTAAAAATCGATCCGGGGCATAAAGCTGCAAACGACAATCTGGAACTCACTAAAAGCCGCATTGCCAATCGCATTCAGCAACCGGAAGATATTTTCTTTGTAGCCTGGTGGAAGTCCATTACAGCAAGTAATCTGGCGACAATGTGGTCGGTGCTGAGTTTAGTGTTGTTCATTTTTCTGCTGGTGCTTATCTGGCTGCGGAAGACAAATTTCATGTCGTGCTTTCCGTTTGCATTAACACCCGCTACCCTCTTCCTCTTTATACTCACGATCCTCTTCGCCTATGCAGCCTCAGGCAGAAAGGTAGCCAAAAACCGTGCGGTGGTGATGGAACAGGACGCACCATTATTTCAGGGCACGAAAACATCCGGCACACCGATCCTGATCCCCGAAGGAACCGTACTCAGCATAGAGGCGGAGGAAAATGATCGGGTACAGGTAAGGCTTCCTGACGGACGCAACGGCTGGATGCGGATTAATACACTGGAAAGAATATAATTCACCTCGAACAATCATCTTTTTTTTGTTGGTTTGCAATCATGCGTTCGTACTGGGTGAAGACACCGAAGTGGCTGCCGGCTTTGTTTCCCAAAGAGTTGGTATGGAAAATGCCGCAGCAGGAAGCACCAACCGTATATCTCACTTTCGACGACGGACCTCATCCTGAAGCAACTCCCTTTGTACTCGATCTTCTGAAAGAATACAATGCCCGCGCTACTTTTTTCTGTATCGGTAAAAACGTAGCCTTCCAGCCGGAATTATACAAACGCATTTTGCAGGAAGGACATACTACAGGCAATCATACAGAAGATCATCTCAACGGATGGAGACATAGCAACTACCGGTATTTGTCAAATATCTTCAGCGCCGGGAGACATATTCAAAGCAAAAATTTCCGCCCACCATACGGCAGGATTAAAATGTCGCAGGCAAGACAACTTTCCCGCGCAAAACATCCCTGGAAAATTTTCATGTGGGATGTATTAAGCGGTGATTTCGATACTACGCTAACCGGTGAAGAATGTCTGCAAAACGTAGTGCAGCATGTAGAACCCGGCTCTATCGTTGTCTTTCACGACAGTGCTAAAGCCTTGCCCCGACTGAAAGAAGCTTTGCCCGGCGTGCTGGAGTTTTGCAAAAACAAAGACTGGAAACTAAAAGCCTTACCTGAATATTACTGATGTACATCGATACACATACTCATTTATACGAACAACAGTTTGCCGCCGACTGTGATAGCATGATACAGCGCGCTATAGACGCGGGAGTGACCAAAATGTATATGCCCAACTGCGACAGCACTACCATAGCCGATATGCTGGCTATTGAAGAACGCTGGAAGGGGCATTGCTTTTCCATGATGGGATTACACCCCGTTTATGTGAAAGAAAACTATCGGGAAGAACTCGATCTTGTAAAAGACTGGATGAGTAAGAGAAAATTCTCAGCAGTGGGAGAAATAGGACTGGATAAATACTGGGATCTTACCTATCTCGACCAACAGAAAGAAGCTTTTGCAGCCCAGATAGATCTCGCGCTACAATACGATCTGCCGATTGTTATCCACAGCCGCGAAACAACACCCGAATGCATAGATATAGTGCGCGCAAAGCAAAACGGTTCGCTGAGGGGCATTTTCCATTGTTTCAGCGGCACGCTTGATGAAGCAAAGGCGATCATCTCGCTGGGATTAAGCCTGGGTATTGGCGGTGTGGTGACCTTCAAGAAAAGCAATCTGCCGGAAATCCTGTCTCAAATAGACCTGAAGCATATAGTATTAGAGACAGACGCTCCTTATCTAGCTCCCGTACCATACCGCGGCAAGCGCAATGAGAGCGCGTACATTCCCATTATCGCCCACGCTATTGCCGACCTAAAAGGCATCTCGCTGAAAGAGGTTGCTACCCTTACCACTGCAAATGCGGAAATAATTTTTCGCAACTCAATGATTTAATTATTTTTGCTGCCCTTCCGGAGAGGTGCTCGAGTGGTTGAAGAGGCACGCCTGGAAAGTGTGTATACGGGAAACCGTATCAAGGGTTCGAATCCCTTCCTCTCCGCAAAAAAAGAGTCCCCCGCAAATAGCGGGGTTTTTCGTTTTGAACCAGTGAAAAGCTTGCTTTAGCAACAGGTGAAAAACAAAAAAAGCATGAGCAAAGCGAATGGACTCTTTTTCTGAACACCCCACCTCTGGGATCATGGAACTAATCCCTTCCTCTCCGCAAAAAAAGTGTCCCCCGCAAATAGCGGAGGTTTTTCGTTTGGAACCAGTGAAAAGCTTTCGATTCCGTTTTTTTACGGGCAAAAGAACAGAAGCAAGTGAAGAAATTGAACGCTCTGCGCTCATGAGCATCTGCTCCATCATTGCAGTACCAGCTTTTTCGTAATCTTTTCTCCCTCTGCTTCTATGGTAGCCAGGTAGATCCCTTTCGGAAGATGGCTTAGATCTATGCTTGTAGAAAACTTTCCTCCTACG
>Ga0182793_1000389_pt1 | contig 35885 bp, 31 predicted proteins | sample Passage237A_FD_130498 | JGI IMG/M metagenome (GOLD analysis project Ga0182793, IMG submission 130498) | Cellulose adapted compost microbial communities from Newby Island Compost Facility, Milpitas, CA, USA - Passage2 37A (version 2) (version 2) ... | reverse complement strand
CTTGAGGGATCATCCATAGAAAGGAGGTGATCCAGCCGCAGGTTCCCCTACGGCTACCTTGTTACGACTTCACCCCAGTCGCTGACCCTACCGTGGTCGGCTGCCTCCATTGCTGGTTAGCGCACCGCCTTCAGGTAAAGCCAACTCCCATGGTGTGACGGGCGGTGTGTACAAGGCCCGGGAACGTATTCACCGTGGCATGCTGATCCACGATTACTAGCGATTCCAACTTCATGGGCTCGAGTTGCAGAGCCCAATCCGAACTGAGACGGCTTTTTGAGATTTGCTAGAGGTCGCCCTTTTGCATCCCATTGTCACCGCCATTGTAGCACGTGTGTAGCCCAGCCCGTAAGGGCCATGAGGACTTGACGTCATCCCCACCTTCCTCGCGGCTTATCACCGGCAGTCTCCTTAGAGTGCTCAACTAAATGGTAGCAACTAAGGACGGGGGTTGCGCTCGTTGCGGGACTTAACCCAACATCTCACGACACGAGCTGACGACAGCCATGCAGCACCTGTGCTCCAGGCTCCGAAGAGAAGGTCACATCTCTGCGACCGGTCCTGGACATGTCAAGGGCTGGTAAGGTTCTGCGCGTTGCGTCGAATTAAACCACATGCTCCACCGCTTGTGCGGGCCCCCGTCAATTCCTTTGAGTTTTAATCTTGCGACCGTACTCCCCAGGCGGAATGCTTAAAGCGTTAGCTGCGCCACTAGTGAGTAAACCCACTAACGGCTGGCATTCATCGTTTACGGCGTGGACTACCAGGGTATCTAATCCTGTTTGCTCCCCACGCTTTCGTGCCTCAGCGTCAGTATCGGGCCAGTGAGCCGCCTTCGCCACTGGTGTTCTTGCGAATATCTACGAATTTCACCTCTACACTCGCAGTTCCACTCACCTCTCCCGAACTCAAGATCCTCAGTATCAAAGGCAGTTCTGGAGTTGAGCTCCAGGATTTCACCCCTGACTTAAAGACCCGCCTACGCACCCTTTACGCCCAGTGATTCCGAGCAACGCTAGCCCCCTTCGTATTACCGCGGCTGCTGGCACGAAGTTAGCCGGGGCTTATTCTTGCGGTACCGTCATTATCTTCCCGCACAAAAGAGCTTTACAACCCTAGGGCCTTCATCACTCACGCGGCATGGCTGGATCAGGGTTTCCCCCATTGTCCAATATTCCCCACTGCTGCCTCCCGTAGGAGTTTGGGCCGTGTCTCAGTCCCAATGTGGCTGATCATCCTCTCAGACCAGCTACTGATCGTCGCCTTGGTGAGCCATTACCTCACCAACTAGCTAATCAGACGCGGGCCGATCTTTCGGCGATAAATCTTTCCCCGTAAGGGCTTATCCGGTATTAGCTGAAGTTTCCCTCAGTTGTTCCGAACCAAAAGGTACGTTCCCACGCGTTACTCACCCGTCTGCCACTGACGTATTGCTACGCCCGTTCGACTTGCATGTGTTAAGCCTGCCGCCAGCGTTCGCTCTGAGCCAGGATCAAACTCTCAAGTTGGACTTGAAACTTTGAACCGGCTGATCACAACGTTTGACGAGGTCCCACCAATCTGTCTTTCGCGATTCACATCGCGAAAACCAATGGTGTTACCTTTGAAACGTGTGCCGCCGAAGTCTTTCGTCCGGTCTCAATACGCGAAAGCCGAAGCTTTCATCGATCGAGACCCGCAAGGACTCCGCCGTCCACGTTTCTCTTTCTTCATCTTCACTTGTCAAACAGCCCGGAGCAGAAGCTCCTCTCCTGTGACCAGGAGGTTCCGAAGTTTCACCCGACGCCGAATGACAACCGATAACTCTCGGCTGCTGATTCACTCATCTAAGTGAGGGACTTCAAAGGCGCGGCTGGAAGCCTTGGCCCGGAGGGTCAAAGCGTCGCCGCGCTCAGTGGCCGCGTTATAGGCCGACCCATCGGGGCTTGTCAACGCCTCTCGTCAACAAATCGTCACGCAACGGGAAAAATCGCAAAGTCCCTCTCGCACAAGGCTTTTTCGGCCCCACGCCGCACTTGAGCCACATTCCTGCGACGTTCTGGCGAAGAAATTTTTCTTGAATCGCTCCCCCGGCGGGGCCGCCTCGCGGCCAACGGCCCCGGGAACCGCGATCCAGGACGATTTCGGCGCTGCACGCCTCCGGAGGACATCTGAAACACTGTCGCCATTGACGTGGTGGATTTGGATCAGCACTTTGGCCGGCGGTGCTTCGCCGGACCGCGCCGGGATCGGCGGGTGGACCTGCAGCACATTCGAACCTTCATGGACCCGTGAATCCCGACCGTGGATTTTCGGCTCCGAACGGCAAGCTTTTGAATGCGGGGTGGATCGGAGACCGCCGATCCAGTGCGACAAGGCCTTCCAGGCGACAAAGGGATCTCGGGGGATGAGAGATTGAGCCAGAAGACGCCACGCGGAGCTCTCCCAGGGCGCGAGACCGGGGCCATCGATCTGGGTCACGAGCCGCCACTCTCGGTGGACGGCTCGGAAGCGGCGGTGATCGACCGCCGCCGAATTTCGGTCCAATGGTTCAGCGGGACGATCCTCACCGGCCTGTGCGGCGCGGCCTTGATCGGCGGCGCCGTTTTCGCATCTCTCGACGGCGAGATGACCTTCGCCAAAATGCCGGAGCGCGTCGAGGCGACACTGCGCGGCGCCTTCGGCGCCAATGACCGCCTCGCCACCCTGCATAAGAGCGACCGCCTGCCGCCGCCGAGCGACACCAGCACCGCGCGCACCGTCATCCGCGTCTCCACGGCCGCGCAGGTCGGCAATCGCGAGGTAATGCGCGTGCGGCCCTATATTCGCATCGCCGGCAACCTGGCGCTGTCCACCAGCGATCTCAGCGCCAAGATTCCTCCCTTCAATGCGCAGCGTCTGCTGACCGACGTCGGCACCTCGCAATCGGCGGCCGAAGATGCCCAGAGCGCGGCCGAGCCGGACGCCGAAGTCTCCTTCATCACCCGCGATCTCGGCACCGTCCTGCCCCGCGCCAAGATCAGCGCCAGCGTCGCCATCGACGAGGTGCTGATGCGGGTCCGCGACGCCTCGAGCTGGCGCAATCAGAGCGGCGTCCGCTACACCATGGCGAGCGCGACGCCCGATGCCGCCGTCCCCGCCGACATGAAAATGGCCTATGCCACCGAAGGGACCACCGCCGATCCCTATGCAGGCTTCGAAGCCCGCATCGTCCCTGAAAACGTCACGCTGCTGCCGAAGACCAAAGATCAGGTCACCGGCGGCAACGCCAGCAGCGAACGGGTCCACATCGTCAAGAAGGGCGATACGGTAGCCTCGGTGCTGGTCGATCTCGGCGCTACGCCGGAGGAAGCCCGCGCCATCGCCACCACGCTGGGTCCGCGCGGCCGGGATGGCGGTTTGCGCGAAGGTCAGAAGCTGCGCATCCTGATGGAGCCTTCCGCGCCGGGCAAACGGCTCCAGCCCTATCGCGTCATCGTCGCCAGCGATTCGACCATCGAAGCGGTGGTCGCTTTGTCCGACCTCGGCCGTTACGTTCCTGTCGATGTGCAGAGCCTCAACACCGCGACCGCCGCCGCCGACAACAGCGACGACGAGGACGAAGACGACGGCTCCGGCGTGCGCCTTTATCAGAGCATTTACGAGACGGCGCTGCGCTACAAGGTGCCGACGCCGGTCATCGAGGACATGATCCGCATCTATTCCTACGATGTCGATTTCCAGCGCCGCGCGCAGGCCGGCGATTCGTTCGAGGTGTTTTACGCCAGCGACGATGAAACCACCCCGACCATCGAGAAGGACGACGTGATGTTCGCGTCGCTGACCGTCGGCGGCGAAACCAAGAAATATTATCGCTTCCAGACCCCCGATGACGGTGTCGTCGACTACTACGACGAGAGCGGCAAGAGCGCGAAGAAATTCCTGGTCCGCAAGCCCGTCAATAACGCCATCATGCGCTCCGGCTTCGGCGCGCGCCGCCATCCGATCCTCGGCTACACCAAGATGCACACGGGCGTGGACTGGGCCACCGCCTACGGCACCCCGATCTTCGCGTCCGGCAACGGCATCGTCGAGAAGGTCGGCTGGGAGGGCGGTTACGGCAAGTACATCCGCATCAAGCACAACAACGGCTACGAGACTGCCTATGGCCATATGTCGGCCTATGCCAAGGGCATCGAGCCGGGCAAGCGCGTGCGCCAAGGCCAGGTGATCGGCTTCGTGGGCTCCACCGGCCAATCCACCGGCGCGCACGTCCATTATGAAATTCTGGTCAATGGCCGCTTCGTCGATCCGATGCGCATTCGCCTGCCGCGCGGACGATCGCTCGAAGGCGCGCAGATGGCGTCGTTCGAGAAAGAGCGCAACCGGATCGATGGCTTGATGGCCAGCCGGTCAGCGCCGCGTGTCTCGGAAAATCTCACAGCACAGCCGGTGAGCCTGATCGGTCGCAATCACGGCAACGCTCCGGCACGACAGGTCAGCAGCCGCTGATCCTCTTTTCGCGCGGAGCTGGAAGCTAAAAATCATGGCCGGGACGATGCCCGGCCATGATGCATTCCAGTCAGACAGGTGTTTCCGAAGCGATCACCTCGAGGTGGACGCTTCCTCAGCGGCTCTCGAAGGAGCAACGGCGATCCTTCGAGGGCGTTGCATCCGCGTCGCCCCCTCAGGATGACGTCATCGCGAACGATCGTCAGTTGATCGCGAGCTTGCCTGTCGGCAGATCAGGGAAATCATCCTCGATCGCCGGGCGCGCCGCCTTGCCATTGAAGGTGAGCGCCCCGCCATCTGCGGAGATCTTGACATGGTCGCCGTCGCTGACGTCGCCGGCCAAGATCATCTCGGCGAGCGGGTCCTGCACGCTGCGCTGGATGACGCGCTTGAGCGGACGCGCACCATAAGCCGGATCCCAGCCTTTCTGGGCCAGCCAGTCGCGCGCCTTGGCGTCGAGATCAAGCACGATCTTGCGATCCTCCAGCAGCCTTTGCAGCCGGCGGAGCTGGATCGCGACGATGGCGCCCATCTCGCTCCGCTGCAGCCGGTGGAACAGGATGATCTCGTCGACCCGGTTCAGGAATTCGGGCCGGAAGTGCGCACGCACGAGACCCATCACCTGCTCGCGCACCGCCGAGGTGTCCTGCCCTTCCGGCTGATTCACCAGGAACTCCGAACCGATATTGGAAGTCATGATGATCAGCGTGTTGCGGAAGTCCACGGTGCGCCCCTGACCGTCCGTCAGCCGGCCATCGTCGAGCACCTGCAGCAGCACGTTGAAGACGTCCGGATGCGCTTTCTCGATCTCATCGAACAGCACCACCTGATAAGGCCGCCGCCGTACCGCCTCGGTGAGCGCACCGCCCTCGTCGTAGCCGACATAGCCCGGAGGCGCGCCGATCAGCCGCGAGACCGAATGCTTCTCCATGTATTCCGACATGTCGAGACGCACCATCGCGGTCTCGTCATCGAACAGGTAAGCCGCCAGCGCCTTGGTCAGTTCGGTCTTGCCGACGCCGGTGGGTCCCAAGAACATGAACGAGCCCATCGGCCGGTTCGGGTCCTGCAGGCCCGCACGCGCGCGGCGCACCGCGGTCGAGACGGCACGCACCGCCTCGGCTTGGCCGACCACGCGCTCACCCAAACTCTGCTCCATGCGCAGCAGCTTTTCCTTCTCGCCCTCGAGCATCTTGTCGACGGGCACGCCAGTCCAGCGCGACACCACCTGCGCGACGTTGTCGGCGGTAACCGTCTCGTCCATCATCGTGGTGCTCTCGCTGGCCTCGATATCCGCGAGCTTCTTCTCGAGTTCGGGGATTCGCCCATAAGCGAGCTCGCCCGCTTTCTGGTACTCACCGCGGCGCTGCGCATTGGCGAGGTCGATCCGCGCCTGATCCAGCTCGCTCTTGAGCTTGGCGGCATCGGACAGCTTGCTCTTCTCCGCATTCCAGCGCGAGGTGAGATCAGCCGAGCGCTTCTCGAGATCGACGAGTTCTTTCTCGAGATTCTCAAGACGCGTTTTCGAGCCGGGATCGTGCTCCTTCTTCAGCGCCTCCTGCTCGATCTTCAGCCGCACGATCTCGCGATCGAGATTGTCGAGTTCTTCCGGCTTGGAATCGACCTGCATTTTCAGCCGCGCCGCCGCCTCGTCGACAAGGTCGATCGCCTTGTCGGGCAGGAAACGGTCGGTGATGTAGCGGTTCGACAAGGTCGCCGCCGCCACCAGGGCGTTGTCGGCAATCCGCACGCCATGATGCTGCTCGTACTTGTCCTTCAGGCCGCGCAGGATCGAGATGGTGTCCTCCACCGTCGGCTCCGACACGAACACCGGCTGGAAACGCCGCGCCAGCGCCGCATCCTTCTCGACATGCTTGCGATACTCGTCGAGCGTGGTGGCGCCGATGCAGTGCAGTTCGCCGCGCGCCAGCGCCGGCTTGAGCAAATTCGAGGCGTCCATCGCGCCATCGGCCTTGCCGGCGCCGATCAGCGTATGCATCTCGTCGATGAACAGGATGATGCCGCCTTCGGCGGACGTCACTTCCTGCAGCACCGCCTTGAGCCGCTCCTCGAACTCGCCGCGATACTTTGCGCCCGCAATCAGCGCGCCCATGTCGAGCGAGAGCAGCTTCTTGTCCTTCAAACTCTCCGGCACGTCGCCGTTGAGAATGCGCAACGCCAGGCCTTCGACGATCGCCGTTTTGCCGACGCCCGGCTCGCCGATCAGCACCGGATTGTTCTTGGTCCGCCGCGACAGCACCTGGATGGTACGGCGAATCTCCTCGTCGCGGCCGATGACCGGATCGAGCTTGCCGTCGCGCGCCGCCTGCGTCAGATCGCGGGCGTATTTTTTCAGCGCGTCATAGGCGTTTTCGGCCGTCGCGGAATCCGCAGTGCGGCCCTTGCGCAGCGCGTTGATCGCCGCATTGAGATTCTGCGGCGTCACCCCGCCTTGCGCCAGCAGCTTGCCCGCCTCGCTGTCCTTATCGAGCGCCAATGCCAGCAGCAGACGCTCGACAGTAACGAAGCTGTCGCCGGCTTTGTCAGCCGCCTGCTCGGCGGTATCGAAAAGCCGCGCCGTAGCCGGCGCCAGGTAAATCTGGCCGGCGCCGCCGCCGCTCACCTTCGGCAGCTTGTTCAATTCGGCTTCAGTGGCCTTGAGGATGGCACGCGAACTGCCGCCGGCGCGGTCGATCAGACCGCCCGCCAAGCCTTCGCTGTCATCAAGCAGGACCTTCAGAATATGCAGCGGGGAGAACTGCTGGTGGCCTTCGCGCATAGCCAGCGACTGCGCCGACTGGATAAACCCCCGCACCCGTTCGGTGTATTTCTCTATGTTCATCGATGATGTTCCCTCAGCCTGCCGGCTCGCCCCGAAGGCACGTGACCGGCATCTTCACTGGGTTCCGCATGCCGCGCTGACATTCCTCAGCCAGCATGCGGTCGTCGCCGCCCGTGTCGATCGGCCGGCTTGATCCAGATGTGGGAACCGGCCGCCGCGAACGGAAGAGGCAGCGGCCACAATTTCATCGCAGAACAGGCGGGCGGGCGAAACTGATTATGCCGCCCGGCCGCATCGCAGATGGAAAACGAACCGCTTAGTTCGGCATCACGTAGGCGTAGACCCGGCCGCGCGGATAGACCGCTTCCGCAACCCTGCGGCCGTGGTTGCCGGACACGATGATCGGGTTGCCCTTGGCGTCGACGCCGCTGACCACGCCGACGTGGCCGCCGCGACCGCCGCGCGACATCACCGCGATGGCCCCGACCTGCGGACCCGAGACGCGATGTCCGTAGTTGGCAAATGAGCGTGCCATGTCGGAGCCGGTGCCACGATGCCCGGTCTTCTGCAGGACCATGTTCATGAAGCGCGCGCACCAAAGCGTCGCACGGCCGGTGGGATTGCCGCCAATGAAGCGGCGCGCTTCGGCAACGAGACTGGAGCCGCCGCCGCCACCGCCGAACGACGAGTCCGGCGCGATGCTGGCCTGCGCATTGGCGGCCGCGCCATGGCGCAGATGCTGCGCGCTGCTATTCCAGTTGGACGTCTCAACGACGCGCGCCCGGCGATACGAACCATATCGGCGATAGCGCACGCGATGCCGCTTGCCGTGATGAGCGCGATGATAGTGATGATGACCATGGGCGTGATGCCGTGCACCATGGTGATGAGATGGCCTCGCCGAGGCCGGGGAAGACGCAAACGCAACGATTGCGAAAGAACTCAAAACAAAAACCGTGAATCGAACTGCCCGATTCAACGCACGCAACTTAACCATCCACAAGATCCCTTCACACCCCCGAAGTTCGGCCCGACCGACGACCGGCCCGGCACAAGCGCGTAAAACCAATTGCGGTATGGCGAGAAAAAGGCGCGTGCTGCGCAGATGTGCGCGATTTTCCGAAAAACGGCGGCTTGTTTGGCTGAAATCGTTCCTGCAGCCGCCGCTTCATGGCTGACTTGCATTCAGCGCAGGGCGAGTTAACGCAATCTTTCTCGTACGCTGCGCCGGTTCCGCGCGAGAGATGAGGAATCATCCATGCCTTGTGCGGGCGCCAGCGACGGTGTTCGTCTCAACTTCGAGGAAGCCAACTTGCTATGGTTTGCTGCGCAATGCGCCTTAGGTGACGGCTTCCGCGTCACCTGTCCTTCCGGCGCCGGCTGAGCAGAAACACGCCCTGCTCGCCGAACAGATTCCAGAACCACCACGGCGCGTTGAGCCGCAACGGCCGACCGTAGAGATCGAGCGCCACCGCGCGCTCCATCTTGACGTTGATCTCGTCGCAGAGCTGCACGAAATCCTTGATGGTGCAGAAGTGGATGTTCGGCGTCTCGTACCAGGTCGCCGGCAGGTTGTCGGTGCGCGGCATGTGGCCGCCGATCAGGAGTTGCAGCCGCATCTTCCAATAGCCGAAGTTCGGAAACGAGACGATGGCGCGATGGCCGATGCGCAGCAGGTTCTCCAGCACGACCTTCGGCTGCCGCGTCGCCTGCAGCGTCTGTGACAAGATCACGTAGTCGAAGGCATCATCGGGATAGGCGTCGAGGTCGGTATCGGCGTCGCCCTGCACCACCGCGAGGCCCTTGGCGACGCACCGGTTCACACCCTCCCGCGACAGTTCGATGCCGCGCCCGTCGACGCCGCGCCGCTCCAATAATTGTAGCAGATCGCCGTCGCCGCAGCCGACGTCGAGCACGCGCGAGCCGGGCGCCACCATCTCAGCGACCAAGAGATGGTCGCCGCGATGATCGGCGGGATTGAAGGGGGCCGCCCCGTTCAGCGGCAGCGTCGGTTGCTGAATTGTCATGTCGCTGACTCGCCGGGCACTGTCAGGCCGCGCGCATACGCCGCGGATTGCAGAAACGCATGCGCGATATCGATGAACTCCGGCACGTCGAGCAGGAACGCGTCGTGTCCCCGGTCGGTCTCGATCTCCGCGAACGACACCCGCGCGCCACCGGCATTGAGCGCATGAACGATGGCACGGGATTCCGCAGTCGGAAACAGCCAGTCGCTGGTGAACGAGATCACGCAGAACCGCGTCTTGGTGCCGCGAAAGGCCTGCGCCAGCACACCGTCGTGATCGGCGGCGATGTCGAAGTAATCCATCGCCCGCGTCAGATAGAGATAGCTGTTGGCGTCGAAGCGCTCGACGAAGGACGAGCCCTGATGCCGCAGATAGCTCTCGACCTGAAAGTCGGCGTCGAACGAGAATGTCGGCAGGTCGCGATCCTGCATGCGGCGGCCGAACTTGCGATGCAGCGCCGCGTCCGACAGATAGGTGATGTGCGCGGCCATCCGCGCCACGCCCAGCCCCCGATGCGGATGGGTGCCGCGCTCGAAGTAACGGCCCTGCTGCCAGTCGGGATCAGCCATGACCGCTTGCCGGCCCAGTTCGTGAAACGCGATATTCTGCGCCGAATGCCGCGTGCTGCATGCGATCGGCAGCGCCGAGAACACCCGATGCGGATAGGCGACGCTCCATTGCAGCACCTGCATGCCGCCCATCGAGCCGCCGACCACGGCGAACAGCGTATCGATGCCGAGATGGTCGATCAGCATCGCCTGCGCCCGCACCATGTCCGGAATGGTGACGACGGGGAAATCCAGCCCCCATGGCTTGCCGGTCGCCGGATTGATCGAGGCCGGTCCGGTCGAACCCATGCAGCCGCCGATCACGTTGGAACAGATGATGAAGTAGCGGTCGGTGTCGAGCGCGAGGCCCGGTCCCACCAGGGTGGTCCACCAGCCCTGCTTGCCCGTGACGGGATGCACGTTGGCGACGTGCTGGTCTCCGGTCAATGCATGGCAGACCAAAATGGCGTTCGAGCGCTCCGCATTGAGCGTCCCATAAGTCTGATAGGCGATCTGAAGCGGCGCCAGATCGACGCCGCAATCGAGCTTGAGCGGCTGATCCTTGCCGAAAACCGCGACCCGGGACGAGGGGTGATCCACCTCGCGCTCCTGCGTCTGTCCCGTCTGACCGTTGACTAACCGCACATTTACCATCTGATACCGGGCCTCTGCGGCTCTGCCGCGACCTCCGACATCAGGCCAAATAAAAACCCGGCCTGAACATACGGTTCGGCCGGGATCCCATTTGTCCCCGGCCTGTTTAGCGAGTTGTTTAACGTGGCTGCAAGCCGGCCGGCTCAAATGACCACGATCTGTTCCAACAGCTAATCCTATGGCGGCCCTCCGTCAAGACACGCGGCGCGGCGGCATCGGCGGAAGGCGACGACGCCCGAGGTTTTCTTTGCTTTCGGGCGGCGTCTTACCTATCAATGCGCCAACCCATCATCCATTCAGCACGCTGAAACCGCCGCAGGTCGACCCATGTCCCAGCCGCCCCCCGCTCCGCCGTCGTTGCAGGACCTGCGCCAGGAGATCGACTCGATTGACGAGCAGGTCCACCGCCTGCTGATGCAGCGGAGCGACATCATCGACCGCCTGATCGCGGTGAAGAAGACCCAGGAGGTCGGCTCGGCATTCCGGCCTGCCCGCGAGGCCGACATGATGCGCCGGCTGGTGGAGCGCCATCGCGGCATTCTACCCTTGGATACGGTGGAGGGTATTTGGCGGGTCATCATCGCCACCTTCACCTACGTGCAGGCGCCGTTTTCCGTGCATGCCGACCTCTCCACGGGCGAGTCCGCGATGCGGGATTCGGCCCGGTTCCATTTCGGCTTCACGGTGCCGTTCGTGCCGCATTTCAGCGCCACCGCTGCCGTGGAGGCCGTGGCGAGGTCGAAAGGCGACCTGGCGCTGGTCTCGGCCACCGCCAGCCGGATGCCGTGGTGGCTCGAACTCGAAGCCGAGGGCGCGCCGAAGATCATCGCCCGCCTGCCCTTTGTCGAGCGCGCAGACCATCCCGCCGCGCTGCCGGTCTTCGTGGTCTCGCGCGTCGCCGACAGCGCCATGGTGACCGAGGTCGAGATGTGGAGCATCCGCGTCTCCGGCTGGAACGCGGAAACCGCCCGCGCCGTCGCCTCGCTGGCGGAAATCGCGGCGGTGCCGGACTCCGCGTTCGACGGCGCGGCGCTCCTGGTGTCGGTGCAAGGCGCCGGCAACCTCGACAAGATCACCTCGGCGCTGGTTGCCGCCGGCGCGTCGGTGCGCTCGACCGCTCTCGTCGGCAGCCACGCGACACGCTATACGGTGCCCAGCAACGACACGGTGCGCAAATGAACGCGCCGATCCTTCCGGAGTCCAAGATGTCAGGTCCTGTGCCGAATCCCGGCATTCTCGATATTGCGCCCTACACACCCGGCAAAAGCCCAGTGCAAAAACCAGGGCAGAAGGTCTTCAAGCTCTCCGCGAACGAGACGCCGCATGGCCCTTCGCCGCGCGCCAAGGAAGCTTTCGCCGCCGCCGTCGCGCATCTCGAGGATTATCCGGAAGGCACCTCGCGGGTGTTGCGCGAAGCGATCGGCCGCGCCTACGGCCTCGATCCCAACCGCATCGTCTGCGGCGCCGGCTCCGATGAAATCCTCAATCTGCTGGCGCATACCTATCTCAAGCCCGGCGATGAGGCGATCTCGACCACCCACGGCTTTCTGGTCTACCCGATCGCCACCATGGCGAACGGCGCGAAGAACATCGTCGCGCCGGAGACCAACTTCACCGCCGATGTCGATGCGATCCTGGCCTGCGTCACGCCGCGCACCAAGCTGGTGTGGCTCGCTAATCCGAACAATCCGACCGGCACCTACATCCCGTTCGACGAGGTGAAGCGCCTGCGTGCCGGCCTGCCGCCGCATGTCGTGCTGGTGCTGGACGCGGCCTATTCGGATTTCGTCTCGCGCAACGATTACGAGATCGGCATCGAACTGGTGGCAACCACCGACAATACGGTGATGACCCACACCTTCTCCAAGATTCACGGCCTCGCCGCGCTGCGGGTCGGCTGGATGTTCGGCCCGACCAATATCGTCGACGCCGTCAACCGCATCCGTGGTCCGTTCAACGTCTCGACGCCGGCGATGCGCGCGGCGGTGGCCGCGATCGAAGACACCGCACACATCCGCATGTCGCGCGAGCACAACGAGCATTGGCGCAACTGGCTGACCGAGGAAATCGGCAAGCTCGGCCTCACCGTGACGCCGAGCGTGACCAACTTCATTCTGATCCACTTTCCGACGACGAAGGGCAAAACCGCAGCGGACGCCGATGGCTTTCTCACCGAGCGCGGTCTGGTGCTGCGGGCGCTGAACAATTACGGCCTGCCCAACGCGCTGCGGATGACCATCGGCACCGAGGAAGCCAACCGCCTCGTGGTCGATGGCCTGCGTGACTTCATGGGCCGCCCGTGAGTGACGCTCCGCTTGTCTCGCGCGTCGCGCTGATCGGCTTCGGGCTGATCGGCGGCTCGATCGCGCGCGCCGCCAAGGCGCAAGGACTCGCCGGCGAGATCGTCGCCACCGCGCGCTCAAAGCAGACCCGCGCGCGCGTCAGGGAACTCGGCATTGTCGATGGTGTCGTCGAGACCAACGCCGAAGCCGTCAAGGACGCCGATCTTGTGATCTTCTCCATCCCGGTCGGTGCCTGCGGCCCCGTCGCCGAGGAGATCGCGCCGCATCTCAAGCCGGGCGCGATCGTCTCCGACGTCGGATCGGTCAAAAGCGCGGTGGTGCGCGACATGGCTCCGCACCTGCCAGGCAACGTGCATTTCGTGCCCGCGCATCCGGTGGCCGGCACCGAGAATTCCGGTCCGGATTCCGGTTTCGCCGAACTGTTCAGCAACCGCTGGTGCATCCTGACGCCGCCGGCCGGCACCGATACGAAAGCGGTCGAGAAACTCGCCGAATTCTGGCGCGCGCTCGGGGCCAATGTCGAGACCATGACGCCGGAGCATCACGATCTGGTGCTGGCGGTCACCAGCCATCTGCCGCATCTGATCGCCTACACCATTGTCTCGACGGCGGAAGAACTCGAAGGCGTGACGCGCTCCGAGGTGCTGAAATTCTCCGCCGGCGGTTTCCGCGATTTCACCCGCATCGCGGCCTCCGACCCGACGATGTGGCGCGACGTGTTCCTGAACAATAAGGACGCGGTGCTGGAGATGCTCGGCGAATTCCAGGAGGACCTGTCGAAGCTGACGCGCGCGATCCGGCGCGGCGACGGCGAGACGCTGTTCGACCACTTCACCCGCACCCGGGCCATCCGCCGCGGCATCGTCGATATCGGACAGGACGAGGCCGCCGCCGACTTCGGCCGCCGTCATGCCAATCTTGGCAAGAAACCGGCCTGATACGCCGTCATCACGCGGCCGCGTATTGCGCGAAGGCGCGAAGCCCGGTTGAATGGTAGCGACCTCGGGTCTTCACCGTTTCACCGAAACGATGTCGACGCGAGTCTTGCATCCAGCGCGCTTTCTTCACGCGAATCGCTTTCATGTCGCGCGAGAACGCTACAAGGAGGAACGAATGACCATTCAAGTTGGCGACCGTCTGCCCGAGGCCAAGTTTCGCGTCATGACCGGTGACGGCGTGCAGGTGCAAACCACCGACGACGTCTTCAAAGGCAAGAAGGTGGCGCTGTTCGCGGTGCCCGGCGCCTATACCGGCACCTGCCACAAGATGCACATCCCGAGCATTTTCCTCAACGCCTATGCAATGAAGGACAAGGGCGTCGACACCATCGCGGTGGTTTCGGTCAACGACGCTTTCGTGATGAACGCCTGGAAGCGCGACACCGATCAGCGCGACGAGGCGGTTTTCCTCGCCGACGGCAACGCCGATTTCACCAAGGCGATCGGCATGGAGCTCGATGCCTCTGGCAACGGCCTCGGCATCCGCTCCAAGCGCTATTCGATGCTGGTCGAGGACGGCGTGGTGAAGAAGCTCAACGTCGAACCGAATCCCGGCAAGGTCGAAGTCTCCGGCGGCGACACGCTGCTCGGGCAGTTGTAAGACGTTCGATACACAAACGCATTTCGTCATGGCCGGGCTTGTCCCGGCCATCCACGTCTTTGGTGACTGACCAGTTTAAGACGTGGATGCCCGGCACAAGACCGGGCATGACGCTGAGGGGCTTCCGCTTGCTGCGGCACTTTGGCGGGCGTGAGGCATTATCTTCCTTCCGGTCCGCTACAACCGCGCCTTTAGCCTGGCCCGCGCCGCGTCGTATTCCGCCCGCGTCCTTTTTACCAACTCCACAACGCTCAGCACCGCATCGACCCCGGACACGCTGTGGCCGGCGCTCCAGACGTCGCGCCAGCGCGCCGGCTGCTTATCGCGGTTCTCCACGCTGATGTCTTTCGCGATATCGATCGTTCCGCGCGCCGGCAGATTGTCGGGATCGAGCCCGGCAGCGACGATGGAGGGCTTCAGCATGTTGGTCTCGAGACCGGTGAAGGCCCGCGTCAGCAACACGTCGTCGGCGCATGCTCTCACCAGCATGTCACGATAGGCCGGCTTCGCGAGGCTCTCCTGCGTGGCGATGAACTTGGTGCCCATGTAGGCGAGGTCGCAGCCCATTGCCTGCGCCGCCAACAGCGCCGCGCCATCGGAGACGCCGCCCGACAACACGAGCGGCCCGTCGAAAAACGACCGCACCGCGCGCACGAAGGCCAACGGGTTGAGCCAGCCGGTCTGACCGCCCGCGCCTGCCGTGAGCAACACCAACCCATCCGCGCCCGCCGCCACCGCGCGTTCGGCATGACGAATGGTCGCGACGTCGGCGAGCACGAGGGCGCCGGCGTCATGCAGCGGATCGATGACCGGTGCGGGAGAGCCGACGGAGGTGATCACCACTTCCGGCTTGTGACGCAGCAACACCGCAAGATCGTCATCGAGCCGGACGTTGGAGCTATGGACGATGAGGTTGGCGCACCACGGCGCGACCGGAACACCTTTTTGCTCGGCTGCCTTCGCCAGCCGCGCCTCGATCTCGGTCAGCCAGCTTTCAAGCTCGTCGGTACTGCGGCAATTCACCGTGGGAAAGGCGCCGACGACGCCGGCCGCGCAAGCCGCCGATACCAGATCGACGCCCGATACCAGAAACATCGGCGCGGCGATCAGAGGAAGAACGAGACGCTCCTGAAGCGCATGCAGTGATGATCCGGCCAATGTGTCGCCCCGCTGATGATTTGCGAGCAGTCTATCCTGACCGAAACGATGAAGGCGAGCGATCAGCCCGGTGTCTTGCGGCCAACAGTCTGCTGCAACCGCGCCATCGCCACACCTTCGCGCGCCAGTTGATCGGCACGCTCGTTGTCGTCGTGGCCGGCATGGCCCTTGACCCAGTGCCAGCGCACCTGATGCGGCTTCAGGGCTGTATCGAGCCGCTGCCAAAGGTCGACATTCTTGACCGGCTTCTTGTCGGCGGTACGCCAGCCGTTCTTCTTCCAGCCGTGAATCCAGCCGGTGATGCCCTGCCGCAGATACTGGCTGTCAGTGTGCAGATCGACCGTGCAGGGCTTCTTCAGCGCCTCAAGCGCGGAGATCGCGGCCAGCAATTCCATGCGGTTGTTGGTGGTGTGCGGCTCAAAGCCCTTCAATTCCTTGCGCACGTCGCCGAATTGCAGGATCGCGCCCCAGCCGCCCGGCCCCGGATTGCCGGAGCAGGCGCCGTCGGTATGGATCACCACGGCGGGGAGATCACTCACGCCGGCGATCCTGAATAAGCGACGCCATAGCCGGCGATATCGTTGACCGACTGGTGGAAACGCAGCTTGCGCACATATTCCAGCGGATCTTTCGGCTTCACCAGCGCGCCCGGCGGCACGTTGAGGAAATCGACCAGCCGCGTCAGCAGGAAACGCAGCGCCGCGCCGCGCGCGAGCAGCGGCAAGGCCGTCTGCTCGGCATCCGACAGCGGCCGCTCCTTGCCGTACGCATTGAGAAAGGCTCGCGCCTTGGTGACGTTGAAAGAATGATCCGCCTCGAAGCACCACGCGTTGAGGCAAATCGCGATGTCATAGGCGAGGATGTCGTTGCAGGCGAAGTAGAAATCAATCAGGCCGGACAGTTGCTCGCCGACGAACAGCACGTTGTCCGGAAACAGGTCGGCATGGATGATACCGCGCGGCAGATCGCTCGGCCAGCTCTGCTCGAGATAATCGAGTTCGGCGGCGAGAAACGCTTTCAGCCCATGCTGTACGGTATCGGCGCGCGCGGCCGCCTGATCGAACAGCGGCCGCCAGCCTTTCACCGACAGCGCGTTGGCCCGCGTCATGGGAAAGTCGCGGCCCGCCAGATGCAGCTTCGCCAACGCCTGACCGACGGCGGCGCAATGCGCGACGTTCGGCTTGCGCGGCCACACGCCCTCGAGGAAATCGATGATCGCGGCGGGGCGCCCCGCCAGCACGCCGAGCGTTTTTCCGTCACGCGTCTTCACCGGCTGCGGGCAGACGATGCCGTGCCCGGCCAGATGCCCCATCAGGCCGAGAAAGAACGGCAGGTCGCCCACCGCCACGCGTTTTTCGTATAGCGTGAGGAAATAGGAGCCGGCCGTGGTGTGCAGCAGGAAGTTGGAGTTCTCGACGCCTTCGGCGATGCCCTTATAGGACAGAAGGTCGCCGATATCGTAGCTGGCGAGGAACGCCGCCAGTTCGTCCGCAGCGACGTCCGTATAAACGGCCATGAAACCCTACTCGGCTGCGTCGGGCCGCAGCGAGCGCGGCAACGGGAAGAACTCGTTTTCTTCCGCGGCCGAGACCGTCTCCACGTTCAGTTCATAGCGCTCGGCAAAGGCGTCCATGATCTCCTCGACGATCACTTCCGGCGCGGAGGCGCCTGCGGTGATGCCGACGCTCTTGATGCCTTCGAATTTGCTCCAGTCGAGATCGGACGCGCGCTGCGCCAGCACCGCGATGGAGCAACCCTCGCGCTCCGCCACCTCGCGCAGGCGCTGCGAGTTGGACGAATTCGGCGCGCCGACCACGATCAGCGCATCGACCACCGGCGCCACCTTCTTCACCGCGAGCTGACGGTTGGTGGTGGCGTAGCAGATATCTTCCTTGTGCGGACCGTGGATGTTGGGAAACCGCTCCTTCAGCACCGCGACGATTTCCTTGGTGTCGTCGATCGACAGCGTCGTCTGGGTGACGAAAGCGAGATTGTCAGCATCCTTGGGCGTGAAACTCGCGGCGTCCTCGGCCGTTTCAATCAAGGTGACCGCGCCAGCCGGCAGTTGCCCCAGCGTTCCCACCACCTCTGGATGATGGGAGTGCCCGATCAGCAGGATTTCGTGGCCGCGCTTGAAATGGATCGCCGCCTCGCGATGCACCTTGGTAACCAGTGGGCAGGTGGCGTCCAATGAGAAGAAATTCCGCTGCTCCGCCTCCGCAGGAACCGATTTCGGCACGCCATGGGCGGAGAACACCACCGGCGCTTGGGTGTCGGGGATTTCGGACAGTTCCTCGACGAAAATCGCGCCCTTGGCCCGCAGGCTGTCGACGACATAGCGGTTGTGCACGATCTCGTGACGGACATAGACCGGCGCGCCGTAGAGCTTCAGCGCCCGCTCCACCGTATCGATGGCCCGAACCACGCCGGCGCAGAAGCCGCGAGGCGAACAAAGCACGATTTTCAATTGCGGTTTGGCCTGCATGGGGCGATCCGGAACCTGTTCACCCGTAACCGGCGGGCGCGAGGACTCAGCGTTGAGGCGGAAAATGGACGTAGCGGCTTGGTTGCTTAACGACTTGGGACGGCTTTGCGGCCCTGTCAAGACTGTTCAGCAACCCATTGCGCCTTTCGGTCGAGGCAGACTATATAGAGGTTCATCCCGTCATCCCCGATGACTGCACTACTCCGCCTCCGGAAGAGGTGGGCGGAGCCCAAAGGAGATTTGCCATGAGCAATGCACCGCTGATGCCGAAGGCAACCGCCGTGTGGCTCGTCGACAATACGGCGCTGACATTCGACCAGGTGGCGGATTTCACCAAGATGCACCCGCTGGAAGTTCGCGCCATCGCCGACGGCGATGCCGCCCAGGGCATCAAGGGCATGGACCCGATTTCGACCGGCCAGCTCACCCGCGACGAGATCGAGCGCGGCGAGAAGGATCCGAACTACCGGCTCCGGCTCAGCGAGAGCAAGGTGGTGCTGCCGGAAGCCAAGAAGAAGAAGGGCCCGCGCTACACCCCGGTATCGCGCCGCCACGAGCGCCCGAGCGCTATCCTCTGGCTGGTGCGCAACCATCCCGAGTTGAAAGATGCGCAGATCATGCGGCTGGTCGGCACCACCAAGACCACCATCGCCTCGATCCGCGACCGCACCCACTGGAATGCGCAGACGTTGACGCCGATGGATCCGGTGACGCTGGGCCTGTGCTCGCAGATCGAGCTCGACTTCGAAGTCCAGCGCGCGGCGAAGGAAAAGCCGGCCGATCAGGCTTATGGCGGCGCCACGCTGCTGCCGGCTTCGGAGACCACCCGCAAGGACGATGAACAGCCGTCCGAACGCCAGCAGGACGACCTCAACGTCGATGCCGTGTTCGCCAAGCTGAAGACGCTGGGCGGCAAGAAGCAGGACGACGAGGAGGAGTAGGATTTGCTGCTCCGGCCTTAGTGAGGTCGGGTCGGATGTGACTGCAACCGCAAACGGCTTCGGACGCGGATTCGATCGCTATGAAGGTTCGCGACGCCATTCGGATGATTGAAGACGACGGATGGTTCCAGGTCGCGATGCGCGGCAGTCACCGGCACTACAAACATGCGGTCAAACCGGGACGCGTCACCGTTGCAGGCAGGCTGTCCGACGATCTTGCGCCGGGCACATTGGCAGTATCTTGAAGCAGGCTGGTCTGAAGGAGCAGCACTGATACGTTACGCTGTGGTGATCGAAAAAGCGGGAAGCAATTTTTCGGCTTACGTGCCGGACTTGCCCGGCTGCGTGGCGACCGGTAACAGCGTCGAAGCTGTCGAGCGCGAAATCCGCGAGGCTATCCGCTTTCATATCGACGGCTTGAACGAGGACGGGCTGCCAATTCCAGCCCCGACCAGCATCGCCCACTACATCGAAGCCTGACGAAACGGGCTACTGCCCGTTGAGCATGCGCTCCGCCAGATTGCGGTGGCTGCGCTCCAGCCGGTCGGTGGCGCCGCCGCGTTGCGCGTCGCGATTCTTGCGGCAGGCGACATAGGCATCCGAGCCCGGCGCGACGCCGTTGGCGCGACAGATGGTGTCGTCGTCGGCCTGCGTTGCAGCGGCCGCTTCCGGCGCCTGATGCCGTTCGAAGCTGGAGCAGCCGGCGAGGCTCGTGCCGAATAGCGCAAGCGCGAGGAATGTCGTCGGGGCGAGCTTCATGGACATACGCTTACCTTGAGGTTGGAGCGACGAGACTGCCGGGATGCCCCGGCAATCCGTCACAAACAAGGCGGCCCTCACGATTACGAAAACGAAGTGATCCGAGGATACGGCGCGCTCCCTCTCCCGCTCGCGGAGAGGATCGGGGTGGGGAAGTTTTGCGTGGCGGCAAAGTTGAGTGGCAAACTTTTCCCGCAAAAAGCCCTCTCTCTGTCTCTCCCCCGCAAGCGGGAGAGAGGACCACGATCGCAACCGCGTGTCAGACCCGCCCCTTCAGCGCCGCGCCGATTTCATCGAGCACCTTCGGGTCCTCGATGGTTGCGGGCACGGTCCATGGATCGCCATCGGCCATTTTCTTGATGGTGCCGCGCAGGATCTTGCCGGAGCGCGTCTTCGGCAGCCGCGTCACGGTGATCGCCAGCTTGAAGGCTGCGACCGGACCGAGCTTCTCGCGCACCAGCGCCACGATCTCCCTCTCGATCTCCGCCGCAGGCCGTGTGACGCCGGCCTTCAGCACCAAAAGGCCGCAGGGGATTTCGCCCTTGATGGCGTCCTTGATGCCGAGCACGGCGCATTCGGCGACGTCCGGATGCGAGGCGAGGATTTCCTCCATGCCGCCGGTGGAGAGCCGGTGTCCCGCGACGTTGATGATGTCATCGGTGCGGCCCATGACGAAAACGTAGCCGTCCTCGTCCTTGTAGCCGGCGTCGGAGGTTTTGTAGTAGCCGGGAAACTCGTTGAAATAGGCTTCCTTGCAGCGCTCGTCCTGCTGCCACAAGGTCGGCAGGCAGCCCGGCGGCAGCGGCAGCTTGATGACGATCGAGCCCATGGTGCCGGCCGGCACCGGCTTCGCTGCCTCGTCGACGATATCGACCTGATAGCCCGGCATCGGCACCGTCGGCGAGCCGTGCTTGACCGGCAGTTGCCCGAGGCCGACCGGATTGCCGGCGATGCACCAGCCGGTTTCGGTCTGCCACCAGTGATCGATCACCGGCACCTTCAACTGCGTCTCGGCCCATTCGATGGTCGGCGGATCGGCGCGCTCACCGGCGAGGAACAGCGTGCGGAAATGCGAGAGATCGTATTTGCGGATGAACTCGCCGTTCGGATCGTCCTTCTTGATGGCGCGAAACGCGGTCGGCGCGGTGAAGAACGCCACCGCCTTGTGCTGCGAGATGACGCGCCAGAACGCACCGGCATCCGGCGTGCCGACCGGCTTGCCCTCGTACATGATCGAGGTGTTGCCGTGAAACAGCGGGCCGTAAATGATGTAGCTGTGGCCGACCCCCCAGCCGATGTCGGAGCCGCACCACCACACCTCGCCGGGCTTGACGCCGTAGAGATTAAACATCGACCAGTTGATGGCGACGAGGTGGCCGCCGTTGTCGCGCACCACGCCTTTCGGCACGCCAGTCGTTCCCGAGGTATAGAGAATATACAGCGGATCGGTCGCCAGCACCGGCACGCAGGCGGCTTCCTTCTTCGCCGCCACCGTCTTGTCGCGCAGGTCCTTCCAGTCGTGATCGCGGCCGGCGATGAGATCGCAGGTCTGCTGCGGCCGTTGCAGGATGATGCAGGCCGGCACCTTGTGCGCGGCGAGCTTGATGGCATCGTCGAGCAGCGGCTTGTAGGCGACGATGCGGCCTGGCTCGATGCCGCAACTGGCTGACAACACCAGCTTCGGCTGGGCATCGTCGATGCGGGTCGCCAATTCCTTGGCGGCAAATCCGCCGAACACCACCGAATGCACCGCGCCGATCCGCGCGCAGGCCAGCATCGCCACCATCGCTTCGGGCACCAAGGGCATATAGATGATGACGCGGTCGCCCTTGCCGACGCCGAAATCCTGCATCAGCGCGGCAAAGGTTTTCACCTCGTGCAGCATCTGCGCGTAGGTGTAGGTGGTGACGCTGTTGGTCACGGGCGAATCGTGGATCAGGGCCAGTTGCTCGGCACGACCGTTCGCGACATGGCGATCCAGCGCGTTGTAGCAGGTGTTGACCACCGCGCCCGTAAACCAGCGGCCATAAAGCCCCATATTCGGATCGAACACCTTCTTGGCCGGCTCGATCCAGTCGATGGCGCGCGCTGCATCGGCCCAGAAGCCCTCGGGATCGCGCATCGAGCGCGCATAGGCTTCGTGATACCGGCTTTTGTCCTGCATATTCATGGGCATACTCTCCCAACGGTCCCAATTCTTTGCGGCCGACCATGCGCGCGGAAACCGGCTGTTGCAAGTCGACCAAAGCAGCGTCCGGCGGGGCCGCATAAGATCATGCGAAGCCGTCACCCTGAGGCGCATTGCGCAGCAATATCTCGAAGGGCGAGCAGCGCCTTCGAGGCTCCACGCTATGCGCGCAGCCCTCGGGACAACGCCGTTGCCGGCCTCAAAGACTTGCGGCTAGCTCACCTTGAGCGTCAGCCCGCCGTCCACCACCAGTTCGATACCGGTGACGTAGCGCGATTCATCGGAGGCGAGGAACAGCGCGGCATTGGCGACATCCCAGCCCTCGCCCATGTGCCCCATCGGCACCTGTTCGTCGCGCCGTTTCCACATCGCCTCGACGTCGCCCTTGGCGTAGCTCGCGGCAAGGCCTGCGGAATGTTCCACCATCGGCGTCTTCATCAGACCCGGGAGCACCGCGTTGACGCGGATGTTCTTCGGCGCGAATTCCACCGCCGTGGTGCGGGTCATCTGGTTCATCGCCGCCTTCGTCGTCGCATAGGTGACGTAGGAAATGCCGAGGTGACGGATCGAGGCGATCGACGAGATGTTGATGATCGAGCCGCCGCCCTGTTTGGCCATCACCGGAATGACATGCTTCATCGCGAGATAGGCGCTCTTGAGATTGACCGCGAACACGCGATCCCAATCCTTCTCCTCAACCTCGACCACGCTGCCAACTTCGGCGATGCCGACATTATTATCGAGCACATCGATGCGGCCGTAGGCTTTCAAGCAGGTGGCGACCATCGCCTTGATGTCATCCTCGCGCGCGGCGTCGGCGGCGAACGCCTCCGCCTTGCCGCCTTCCCTGGCGATGATGCTCGCGGTTTCCTCGGCAGCCTTGCCGTTACGGTCGACGCAGAACACCTGCGCGCCCTCGCGCGCGAAAGTGACTGCCGTGGCCTTGCCATTGCCCCATCCCGGCCCGATCGATCCGGCGCCCACCACGATGGCAGTCTTTCCCTCCAGCCTCTTCACCCACGTCTCCTGCTTGTTCCCGATGATTGCCCGCAACTTGTCCCGCAATCATGCTGCCGCGTCAAATTCTCATGCCGCCGACGGAAACCGATCTGATAGAGTGAAGAGATCATGCTGGGCCTCGAACTCGGAATCATCACGATCCTGATCGTCATCAACGGTCTGCTCGCGATGTCCGAACTCGCCATCGTCTCGTCTCGCCCCGCGCGGCTTGCCGCATTGGCCGAAAGGGGCGTGATCGGCGCGCGGCGGGCCCTGACCCTCGCCTCCGATCCCGGCAAGTTCCTCTCCACCGTGCAGATCGGCATCACGCTGGTCGGCGTGCTGTCCGGCGCCTTCTCCGGCGCCACGCTCGGGCAGCGGCTCACGGTCTGGTTGCTGGACCTCGGCCTCGCCAAAGGCGTGGCCGACACGCTCGGCGTCGGCGCGGTGGTCGGCGGCATCACCTATGCCTCGCTGATCATCGGCGAGCTGGTGCCGAAGCAGATCGCGCTGCGCAATCCGGAATCGATCGCCGTGCGGGTCGCGCCGGCGATGATGACGCTGGCGCGCATCTCCTCGCCGGTGGTGTGGCTGTTGGACATCTCCGGCAAGCTCCTGCTGCGCGTCCTCGGCCAGAGCGGCATGAGCGAGGAGACCGTCACCGAGGATGAAATCCGCTCGCTGGTGCGCGAGGCGGAAACCGCCGGTGTGCTGGAGCCGGGCGAGAAGGAAATGATCGCCGGCGTGATGCGGCTCGGCGATCAGCCGGTCGGCGCGGTGATGACGCCGCGCCGCGAAGTGGATTTCATCGACCTCGCCGATCCGCCCGATGTCATTCGCGAAGCGCTGATGACGACGCATCACTCGCGGCTGCCGGTGTTTGACGGCGATCCTGATGCCGCGCTCGGCGTGGTGCAGGCGAAAGACATGCTGGACGGCTATCTCGCCGGCGTCGCACCCGATCTTCGCACGCTGGTCCGCGAGGTGCCGGTGATTCCGGAGGTGGCGGATGCGCGCGACGTGCTGACGATCCTGCGCAATTCACCGGTGCATCTCGGCCTCGTGCATGACGAATACGGCAGCTTCCAAGGCGTGGTCACTGCGGCCGACATTCTCGAGTCCATCGTCGGCGGCTTCCACACCGAGGAAGGGCCGGCGGAGAAGCCCGCCGTCAAGCGGCCTGATGGCTCCTACCTGATCGAAGGCTGGATGACGGCGGACGAGTTCGCCAATCTGCTCGGCATTCCGCTGCCGCTGTCCCGCCCCTACAACACCGCCGCCGGCTTCATGCTGCAATTGTTCGGCGCGATTCCCGACGTGGGCGACACCCGCGACGCCCATGGTTGGCGCTTCGAGATCGTCGACCTCGACGGCCGCCGCATCGACAAGATTCTCGCAACGAAAATCCCGCAGCCCCGCCGGGCGATGTAATTCGCACGGAGTTGCAATATCGGTTCGTCCTTGCGAGGAACGTAGCGACGAAGCAATCCTGTCTTGCTTCGTGCTTTTCTAGATTGCTTCGCGGAGCCTGTGCGCGGACGGCGCGGAGCGCCGATCCGAGTGCTCGCAATGACGGCTAATCGCACGCGCGCATCGTCGTCGGATGCGGGCCGATGTCATGGCCGAGAATCTTCGACAATGTACGGCACCGCCCCTTCGCGCACAGCCGCCATTCGCCGGCGAGGCCGGAATTGCCCAGCACGACATCCGGCATCGGCGCGCGATGCGGCTGCCAGACGAACCAGCCGCCGACAAGGCGCGCGTCCGGCGGCGGCTCCATGCCGGCGCCGGAGCCTTTCACGCGCGCCTCGACCAGTTCGAGTCCTTGCGGCGTGATGCGCCAGTTCTCCTGCCAGTCGATCTTCTCAATCGAATGCGTCCACACCAGCGTGAAGGCAGCCACCGCCAATGTCTTGGTGACGCCGGCGGAGATCAGGCACAGGCTCACGCCGCGACTGCGTCCGGCGCCGGCCGTCGCCGCCAATCCCAGAACACGACGACCGCGGTCAGCGCGAAACCGACCCAGTCGCTGTACTGGAATTCGCCAAGCAGGCAGAGCGCGGCGAGGAAGGTGACGATCCGTTCGAGGATCGTCATGCGCGTGAACAGGAAGCCGATCGCCACCATGCCAAACAGACCGATCGCGATCAGCGCCTTCACCGTGGCGTAAGCGACCGCGCCGTAGAAGCCGAGATAGGCTTCCATCGGATCGCCGGCCTGCAACATCAACGCCGGCGAATACACCGCGATGAACGGAATGACGTAACCGGCGAGCGCGATGCGCATCGCTTCCCAGCCGATGGTGTCGGGATTTTCCTTGGCGATGGGTGCCGCCGCGAAGGCCGCGAGCGCCACCGGCGGCGAGAGATCCGCCATGATGCCGTAGTAGAAGGCGAACATGTGGCTGACGATCAGCGGCACGCCGAGTTTCGCCAGCGCCGGCGCGGCGAGCGCCGCCGTGATGATGTAGGTCGGGATCGTCGGGATGCCGGTGCCGAGCAGGATCGACAGCAGCATGGTCATGACCAGCGCGAGGAACAGGCTGTTCTCGCCGATCCCGATCACCCAGCTGCCGAAGATGTTGCCGACGCCGGTCTGCGTCATCATGCCGATGATGGTGCCGACGATGGCACAGGCCATGCCGACGGTGAGCGACGACTTGGCGCTTTCCGCCAGCGAATCGCGGCAGGCGACCAGCGTGGCTCGGCCTCCCTTGGTGAGGGCTGCCAGAATGACCAGGCCGCCGACCACGAGGCCGACCATCATGATGTCAATGCCGCGCTGGAACATGGCGCCGACCACCAGCGCCAGCAAGATCCAGAACAGATAGCGGATCATCTGGTTGGGCAGGCCGAGCGCGATGCTGGCGCCGAGGATCAGGGTCGCCGTCAGCGCCAGTCCCATGATGCCGGCATAAAGCGGCGTGAAGCCCTCGAACAGCATGAACACCAGCACGGCGAGCGGCAACACCAGGTACCAGCGCGCCACCAGCGCTTTCCATGCGCTCGGCATCTCGGCGCGGCTCATGCCCTTGAGGCCGTATTTGCCGGCCTCCAGATGCACCATCCAGAACGCGGAGGCGAAATACAGGATCGCCGGAATCACCGCGGCGCGCACGATCACCATGTAGTCGACGCCGAGCGTCTCGGCCATGATGAACGCCACCGCGCCCATCACCGGCGGCATGATCTGGCCGCCCATCGAGGCAGTGGCCTCGACGCCGGCGGCAAACGCCCGGCGGTAACCGAAACGGATCATCAGCGGGATGGTGAACTGGCCGACGGTGACGACGTTGGCGACGCCGGAGCCGGAGATCGTTCCCATCATGCCCGATGCGACGACCGCCACCTTGGCCGGGCCGCCGCGACTGCCGCCGAAGATGCCGAGCGAAACGTCGGTGAAGAGCTGGATCATCCCGGCCCGTTCGAGGAACGAACCGAACATGATGAAGAGGAAGATATAGGTCGCCGAGACATAGATCGGCACGCCGTAAAAGCCTTCGGTGCCGTAAGACAGATGCGTGATGATCTGGTCGAAGCCATAGCCGCGATGATTGAGCGGCGACGGCAGATACTGCCCGAAGGCCCAGTAAAGGATGCAGGCGCCGCACATCAGCGGCAGCGCCGCGCCCATCAGCCGCCGCGTGCCTTCGAAGATCAGCACCGCCAATAGCGTGCCGACCACGAGGTCCATGTTGGTCGGATCGCCGTCGCGCTGAATCAGATCGGCATAGAAGATCCACTGATACAGGCCGCAGAGGAAGCCGAGACCGCCGATCAGCCAGGCCATCGCCCGCGCCTTGTCGGTCTTGGCGGTGAAGTTGCCGATCAGGCCGAAGGTCAACAGGACGATGAAGCCGACATGGACGCCGCGCACCACCTGGCTCGGCAGGATGTTCCAGGCAGCGATGGCGATCTGAAACGCCGCGAAGGCAATGCCGATGCAGTAGGCGAGCAGTCCCCAGCGGCCGGGTCCGAAGCCTTCCGGAAAACCGTGCTCGAAATTGCCGAGGTCGACCTTGACCGGCTCAACGGCTTCACCCTGCGGCAGTGCTGTTGCTTGCGACATCGTTCTCAATCCCAGAACCGACCGAAAATGCGTTCGCCATTTTCAGGGCTGACCAGCTATCCGATAACGAGACCGTCTTTCGTCATGGCCGGATTTATTCCGGCCATCCACGCCTTGATGGCGAGGCTGCAAGAAAGACGTGGATGGCCGGGACAAGCCCGGCCATCACGTCAGAAACGCATCGTTGAAAGCGCCTACTTGATCAGGCCTTTTTCCTTGAAGTAACGGATCGCGCCCGGATGCAGCGGGACCGGGCTGCCGGTCGCCGCAGCTTCCAGCTTGATGTCCTTGGCGGCCGCGTGCGCCGACTGCAATTCCGGCAGCGATTCATAGACCAGCTTGGTCATCTGGTAGGCGAGATCGTCCGACACCGCCGAACTGGTGACGAGGAAGTTCACCACCGCGGCGGTCGGCACGTCCTTGTCCTGGCCCTTGTAGGTGTTGGCCGGGATCGTCGCCGCGATGAACGGCGGACCGATCTTGTCCACGATCTCCTTGGGTACCGACACCACATTGATCTCGTTCGAGTTGCTGAGATCCTTCAGCGACGCGACGCCGAGGCCGGCCGATTGCAGCGTCGCCGCAAGCTGGCGGTTCTTCATCAGGTCGACGGATTCCGCGAACGGCAGATACTCGACCTTGCCGATGTCCTTGTAGGTCATGCCGGCGGCCTTGAGGATCGCGCGCGAATTCAGCTCGGTGCCGGACTTCGGCGCGCCGACCGAGAGGCTCTTGCCCTTGAGGTCCGCCAAGGTCTTGATCCCACTCTCGGCGGTGGCGACGATCTGGATATAGTTCGGATAGATGGCGCCGATGGTACGGAGCTTCGTCAGCTTCTTCTTGAAGCCGGCTTCCTCGTCGCCTTCCCACGCCGCCTTCAGCGAGTCACCGAGCGTGAATGCGATTTCACCGCGACCCTGCTCCAGGAGGTTGAGGTTTTCGACCGACGCCTTGGTCGCCTGCACCTGGGTCTTGGCGCCTGAAATCTTGTCGCTGTAGATTTTCCCGATGGCGACGCCGAGCGGATAATAGACGCCGGACGTCCCGCCGGTGAGCACGTTGATGAACTGTTCGGCGTGCGCAGCCGGTGCCGAAACCAGGGCCACGGATACCGCGACCGCAAGCAGCTTCGCTTTCATGAGCAGAATTCTCCCCCAGGTTGAATTTGACGAGAAAGTGACCGGATACGGCGCGACGGTCAACCCTTCGCGGCTGAGACATTCGGCTCATGCCGCGCGAGGGAGCCGCGCGATCGGCCTCTCATCCCAGTAGCGGCCCGACAGCGGAACCGGTACGCTCCGCCCAACCACATCCGGGAAAACCGCCCGGGAATTCAGGGGAGAGAACAAACAATGTCGATATCGCGTTCGGTCGGACTATCGCTTGCGACTGCGATCATGCTTGGCGGCACGGCGCTCGGCGTCGCGCATGCTGCGCCGTTCATGATCGTCGGCAATGACGAGAAGGTTTTGTGGGACGACGGCGGCAAGACGGTGCTGTCGCCCGCGGGGAAGGACTCGGTGGTCATCGTCGATCTCGCCAATCCGGAAAATCCCAAGATCGTCGCCAATCTGCCGCTGGAGAATTCCGTGGTCGGGCCGCCGGTCAATGTCGATATCGATCGCACCGGAAGCGTCGCGCTGGTGGCGGACTCGGTGGACGTCACCAAGGACGGCGACGCGCTGAAGATGATCCCCGACAACAAGGTCTACGTCATCGACCTCAAGGCCAAGCCGGCGAAACTCGCGGCGACCCTCACCGCCGGCAAGCAGCCCTCCGGTCTTTCTTTCAGTCCCGACGGCAAAATGGCACTGGTGGCCAATCGCGGCGACAACTCCATCACCGTGCTTTCAGTCAACGGCACTGACGTCAAGGTAACGGACACCATCGCGATGGGCGACAGTGTCGCACACGTCACCTTCGCGCCGGACGGCAAGCACGCCTATGCGGTGAAGTTCACGACGCACAAGCTCGCGGTGCTCGACATCGCCAACGGCAAGGTCACCTATAACAAGATGGATCTCGCCGCCGGCCTGTGGCCCTACAACGTCGCGGTGACACCGAACGGACAGTTGGCGATCACCGCCGACAACGGCAATGCCGGCGCATCGGACGGCAGCGTCGATACCGTCAGCGTGTTCGACCTTACCCTCAATCCGCCGCGCGCCATCGACCGCGTCGTGGTCGGCGACGGCCCCGAGGGCTTTGCCATCAGCCCCAAGGGCAACATCGCGGCGGCGGCGATCCTGCGCGGCTCCAACGCCGCCAAGGACGCCTACTTCCGTCACAAGAACGGCAGCGTCGCGGTGCTGAAGATCGACGGCAAGAAGGTCACCAAGACCCAGGACATCGAAGTCGGCGGCCTGCCCGAAGCCGTCGTGTTCACGCCGGACGGCAACTACATGCTGGTCGGCAACTACCTCGACCAGGATTTCTCGATCCTCAAGGTCAGCGGGAACAAGGTGAAGGACACCGGCAAGCGCTTCAAGGTGCCGGGCCATCCCGCTTCGGCGCGGATGAGCCACTAGCACCGATCCTCTCGAAGAGCCGGTTCCGTTATTCGGGCACTTTCGGGATGACGGAACCGGTTGGGACTGGCGCCGATCCGGCCGCGCAGTGATTCGCGCTGCATCGCTCCGTCCCGCCGTCCTGCCGGTATCGCGTTGTGGACAAGCGGCCATAGTGGAACATGCGAATAAATCGCCCGCTGCGCCTATCGCATTGAAATCGCGCAGCTTCCGATATCCGCAATTTGAATTGTAGTCGCGTGCTTAACCTTACCTGCCCATTTCCGTGGAGCGCAACCTCGAGACGGTCATCGCAACCCGGCGCTAACGCTAGGGATGGATACGCGGCGGTCGACGACGCGCCAGGACGCCGCGCAAGAAACGCAACTGCACGGGGAACACAATATGACACCATTGGTGGCCGCTGATGTCCCGTCCATCCGGCCCGTCGCTTTTGGCCAGCGCAACCTGACGCCGCGGGTATGCATCGCCGATAACAAGCCGCACATCCGCACATTCCTCGTCGATGCGTTGGAAGATCTCGGCTTCATGACCTTCGAATGCGCTCACGCGGCCGACCTGCGCACCCTCTTGGACACACAGACCTTCAACCTCGTCGTGCTCGGCCTCTCCGCCGGCGGCATCGAAGCCGGGAAGATTCTCGAAACGCTTGCCAGCAGCGGCTTTCGCGGCAAGGTCCTGCCCATCGCCGTGCCGGATTCCATCCTCGCTTTCGCCACCCGGCAAACCGCGCGCGAATTCGGCATTGTCACGCTGCCGACATTGCCGACCCCGTTCAGCGCCGAAACCCTGAGGGCGAGCGTCGCGTCGCTGCTTCCCGCCGCCGCGCCGCCAAGTCCGGCCGTGGACGTCGCCGAGGCCCTCAAGGCCGGCTGGCTGGAGCTCTGGTACCAGCGCAAGATCGACATTCGCACGCTGGTCCCGCGCGGCGCCGAGGCGCTGATCCGCATGCGGCATCCGACCTGGGGCTTGGTGCTGCCGGCCAGCTTCATTCCCGACGCCAACGACACCGCGTTTCACAATCTGTCGGGCTTCGTCATCGGGCGCGCGCTGGAGGACTGGCGCTATTTCACCGAGCGCACCGGGCCGGTCGACCTGTCCATCAACCTGCCCGCGTCGTTCCTGATGGACGAGGCCGCCGTCTCCACCCTGTGCAGCAGAATGCCGTCGCATCCTGCCTTCGGCGGGCTGGTGGTCGAGCTCAAATGCAGTGAAGTGATCGCGCACCGCCATCGGATCGTCGATATCGCGCGCCGCATCCGCTTCCACAATGTCGCGGTGTCGGTCGAAAATGTCGGCGCCGACTGGCCGGCGCTGATGGAACTCGAAACCTTTCCCTTCGTCGAACTCAAGGTGGACCGCCAGTTCGTCACCGGCTTCGCGGATGATTGCCTGAAGCAGACCGTCTGCCGCGGCATCGTCGATCTGGCCCAGAGCCACGGCGTCCGCACGGTGGCCGAAGGCATCGAAAGCCGCGATGACTTTCTCACCGCGCACCGGCTCGGCTTCGACATCGCGCAAGGCTTCCTGTTCGGCAAGGCGATGGCGCCGCGCAAATTCGCGCGCACCGCGCTGACCCGTCCGGTGACGCTGCCGTAGTGATCAGGCCCAGGCCTGCAACGCGGCGTGCCGCGCCCGAAGACGCTGCGCGGTGGGATAGGTCGGCACCTCGACCAGCGCGCCCTCGGCGGCGGCGTGAAATCCTCCAATTCGTGGTTCAGCGGAAGGTCATGTCGACGCATTTCGACACTTCCGAGCCCAGGCCGGACTCGATGGAGATGCAGCCCCGGATTTTCTGCGCGGTGTTGTCGCTGGCCCAGATGGCGTAACCGCCCTGGCCGAAGAACGAATTGGTGTTGGGTGGTTCGGTCTCGGTGGCCTCGAACGAATAGTCGGAGTCCTGATCGAAGATGCGCGGCTTCTTCACGCAGCTGCCGTCGGTCTGGACGTTGAGGATTTCCTTGTTGTTGCGGGTCAGCGCCAGCGACACCGCGCAGCGGAAATATTCCGAGGTCCGGGTGTTGAACACATATGCGTAGGAGCGGCAGGTGGCGGTGTTCAGCTTGCCCGGGCTGAGACCGCGGCTGCAGGCGATGCGCTGATTGTTGCCGAGCTTGAATTCCGCGCCATGGGCGGCAGCACCGGCCATCAGCACCCCACTGAGCGCAAGACAGATGGCCACCTTCGATATCCCGTGCATGCAATCACTCCTCGCGTGCCGTCGCATTCTCGACAGCTCAGAATCGGCGCGAAAGATACCCGCCCGGCCGGAATCGGCAAAGGCTCCGGTCCTCACGTCCTCGGGAATTGAGGTGACGCGCCGGGACATTCGTCGCCGCGACCCTTCGGCCGCGCGCCATCATCTTGATGCCGGCGCCGCGCCATCGCACAATGCCGCTGTCCGTATGGCGGGCGCGCCCGCCTTTTCGGAGGAGATTTCGCCATGCTGCGAGTTCTGACACTTCCCCTGCTCGCCATCGTCGCGGTGTCGACATCGTCCACCACCGCAGCGGCACAATCGAAGGCCCCCGTGCCATGGGTGATCACGCCGGACACCGCCTTCGGCTACGACAGCCATCTCAAGACCTGGCAATACAAGATGGGCACCAGCAATGCCGGGGAGCTGTTCAAGGGTGCGCGAAAGGTGCCGAAAAACACGCTGTTCTTCCTCGGCGCCAACGGCCAGCTCTACATGCGCACCGGCCCGTTTCTCGAATCCGACGGCCGCTTCAAGTTCGGCCCGAGCTGAAGGCATCGCAAAGATCGCGCACGGCATCGCCGCATCTCAGCGTCGTCCCGCGCAGGCGGGGACGACGATATTAAGGCCTTCAGAACGCGGCCGCGAGTTCGCGCGCGCCGGGCTTGGCGCTGTTGGCGTCCATGCGTTCGTCGGTGATCGCAAGCAGCTTGGCCACCGTGTTGTGACGGATCGCCACCGGGTTGCGCTCATAGCCCGCGCGCTGGAAGAAGTTCGCAGTCGGCACGCGATCGCGCATCGCATGCGGCATCGTCACCATATCGAAGCCGGTGCCGTCGCCGGTGAGATTCATCATCTCCAGTTCGGCGGCGGTGAGCGGCCTGTGATAGCCCTTGTTGCGCGCGAAGATCACCGACGTCAGCAGCTTGTGGGTCTGCAGCAGCGGGCCGACATCCATGTCGAGCACCAGCGCATGCACGCCCCAGCCGCGCGGCGTGGCGCCGAGCTTGGCCTGTTCGCTCCAGCTGTTGGGCACCGAGCGCGCGAAAGCGAGCATCTTCCGGAACACCGCGATCTTGTGCTCCATCGCCTGGCGTTGCGGGCCGGTGAGCCGCGCAGCCTTCTCGCGCAACGCTTTCAGGATACCGTCGCCCTGCTCGGCGACGAGGTTGAGCGTGTTGGTGGTGAGCAACTGGTTGTAGCCGACCGCGGTCGAAATCGCTTTCGCGCCCGGCCGCCCCGAGCTCAACCCGGACTGCATGTCGTGATTGCCGTTGCCGCCGGTCTCGAACGCATAGACTCGCACCGCCTGCTCCCGGGTCAGCCCCATGGCGAGGGCGGTGCGCGCATAGGCGCGCTTGAAGTCCATCTCCTGCGCGGGGCGCGTCGGCACGAACTGATAATACGCGCGCGCGGCCTGCAGAAAATCCGCCACCACCGGAAGCGGCTTGCGCTCGCGCGGCTCGGTCTCCTCGGGCTCCGGATTCACCGGCCGCTTCGGCCCGTCATAGACCGGCGGCTGCGTCAGCACGTAATCATCGAGCGTCAACGGCTGACCGCTCCGCCGTTTGGCGAAGCGCATCCGCCGCTTTTCGGCGATGGTGTCCCAATAGGTGCTGGCCTCGGCATTGAACGCTTCGCGCGCCGCGAGATAGATCTGCAGCTTGCGGCGGTATTCGGCGATCGCCTGCGGACTTGCGGTCTGCGCCCGTGCATTGGCGACAACGGCCGGCAACGGCTGCGCCGGCGCCGAGCCCGCGACCGGCACGAGGAATGCGGCCGCGATCACGGCCTGTGCGAGAGAGCGAATCGTTTTTGCGCGCATGAAGTGGTTGTAACAAGCAGACTGTGAAGTCGGCCTTAACAAGGCGGCGAGCAAAATTGCCGCGCGCCGGCTCGCAAGGAATTTACTTCCAGGCGAACACCGGCTGCTCCAGCTCGGCGACGCGGGTGTCGCGCCCGGCGATCACTTCGCGGAACTGATAGATCAGCGCCGCCGTCGGCGCGTGGATGAAATCGCCGTCGTAGCTGAAACGGATCACCCGCCGCTCGCTCTCCGGAATCCGCACGAAGTTGAAGGCGTCGTCGCGCTCGATCTGCGTCAGCGCGATGCGGTGCACCGAGGCCACCTCGGCCGGATTGGGCACCAGCCGCGACGTATCGTCGGCCCACATCACCACCGGCGTGATGAGATAACCGGAGCGGGTCGGATAATCGTCGAGCAGGCCGAGCACCGAATCGGCGCCGAGCTTGAGCCCGATCTCCTCGTCGAGTTCGCGCAGCGCCGCCTCAATCGCCGTCTCGCCGGGGTCGCACCGCCCGCCCGGCGGGGCCCATTGATTGCTGTGCGCGCGCAGACTGGCGGCGCGCAAGGTCAGCAGCACCGCGGTTCCACCGGCCTCTTCGTCGCGGGCCAGCGTGATGGCGACGGCGGCGCGCTTCAGCCCGCTGGCGGCGGCGTCCGGGGCCGCGCGCGTGAAGGCGGCGCAGCGCTCCGTGATCAGCGCGCGGGTCGCGGCATTGAAAGAACGGATCATGCCCCTTGATGGCAACAGCGGACGGCGAATGTCAAATTCGCGCGGCGGGCGCCGGTTGTCGAAGCGGACGGCTTCCGATACGGTCCGCCGCGCCGCCAACCGCCCGGAAAATCGATTTCACCTCCATGTCTGGCCGTTCCAAACTCGTCCTCGCGTCCGGTTCGCCGCGCCGCCTCGCTCTGCTCAATCAGGCCGGCATCGAGCCGGATGCGCTGCGGCCGGCGGATGTCGACGAGACGCCGAAGCGGGGCGAACTGCCGCGCGCCTGCGCCAACCGGCTGGCCCATGCCAAGGCGGAAGCCGCGCTGGCGGCCCTGAAGCATGACGATGCGCTGCGCGGCGCCTTCATTCTCGCCGCCGACACCGTGGTGGCGGTAGGCCGCCGCATCCTGCCCAAGGCGGAACTGGCGGACGAGGCGGCGCAGTGCCTGCGGCTCTTGTCCGGCCGCAATCATCGGGTCTACACCGCGATCTGCCTTGTCACCCCCACCGGGGCGTTCCGCCAGCGCCTGGTGGAGACGCGGGTACGCTTCAAACGCCTTACCGAGGACGATTTGCGCGCCTATATCGCCTCCGACGAATGGCGCGGCAAAGCCGGCGGCTACGCCATTCAGGGCATCGCCGGCTCGTTCGCGGTGAAGATGGTCGGCTCCTATACCAATGTGGTCGGGCTGCCGCTCTATGAGACGGTGACGCTGCTGGGCGGCGAGAAATTCCCGATCCGTGACGGCTGGCTCAATGCCGGCTGACCGGCCCGATCCCGGTAAGCGCGCCCGGGCGGCGGCGAAGCCGTGCCCGATCTGCGGCAAGCCGGCGACGCCGCAATCGCACCCGTTCTGCTCCGAGCGCTGCCGCGACATCGACCTGAACCGCTGGCTGTCCGGCACCTATGTGGTGCCCGGCCGTCCCCTTGATGAGGGAGACGGGGATTAGGCGCGGCCGGCCAGCGATTTAAGCCGTTGCGCCGCCTCCGAACCCGCCACGGCGCCGGATCGGCGGCGGCATCCACAAAGCGATGCGGGGCGGGTGGACAGGGCGACCCGGGCCCACTATAAACCGGCGCGCCCGGGTCTTCGGTCCCGACGGCGGCCCAGGTAGCTCAGTTGGTAGAGCATGCGACTGAAAATCGCAGTGTCGGTGGTTCGATCCCGCCCCTGGGCACCACGGCCCCGTTCGCAGATGTTCGCGGACGTCCAGAAACGCCTTGAATTTCAAGTGTTTGTCCTATAATTTCGGTCGCGAGCGTCCGCGGCCAATCGCCCAAAGCCGACGAATTTGTTGGCACATTTGTTGGCCAAAATGACGCCGACAGAAATGTACCAACACGCGCCATGCCACTGACCGATACCGCGATCCGCAAAGCCAAGCCCGGCGACAGCACGATAAAGCTGTCGGATGGGGGCGGGTTGCAATTGCACGTTCATTCCAACGGCTCGAAATACTGGCGCCTCGCTTATCGTTACGACGGCAAGCAGAAGAGTCTTTCCTTCGGCGTCTATCCCGAAGTCTCCCTTGCCGAAGTGTCAATCGGCTCGCAAATTTGACCCCGTATCGGCGTCCAATTTTGACCCCTTCGCGCGGCGTGATTTGAGGGTAGCGCTCGACTCGTCGGAGCTGGCCGGGATTGCGGAGACGAGACGAG
>Ga0182793_1000388_pt1 | contig 35935 bp, 29 predicted proteins | sample Passage237A_FD_130498 | JGI IMG/M metagenome (GOLD analysis project Ga0182793, IMG submission 130498) | Cellulose adapted compost microbial communities from Newby Island Compost Facility, Milpitas, CA, USA - Passage2 37A (version 2) (version 2) ... | reverse complement strand
TGATGACCACTGTAGGTTCACAGGACACCACTGGTCCTATGACTCGCGACGAACTGAAAGATCTGGCCTGTCTCGGCTTCTCTGCCGACCTGACCATGCAGTCTTTCTGTCACACCGCTGCCTATCCCAAGCCAGTGGATATTGAAACCCAGCATACCCTGCCGGACTTCATCATGACCCGTGGTGGCGTTTCACTGCGGCCGGGTGACGGTATCATCCACAGCTGGCTGAACCGCATGCTGCTGCCGGACACCGTGGGTACCGGCGGTGACTCTCACACCCGCTTCCCGATTGGCATTTCCTTCCCGGCCGGTTCTGGTCTGGTGGCCTTTGCTGCCGCTACCGGCGTGATGCCGCTGGATATGCCTGAGTCAGTGCTGGTGCGCTTCAAAGGTGAAATGCAGCCCGGCATTACCCTGCGCGACCTGGTTAATGCCATTCCGCTCTACGCGATCAAGCAGGGCCTGCTGACTGTCGAGAAGAAGGGTAAAAAGAACATCTTCTCCGGTCGCATCCTGGAAGTTGAAGGCTTGCCCAACCTGAAAGTTGAGCAGGCGTTTGAAATCTCCGATGCATCGGCTGAGCGCTCAGCTGCCGGTTGTACCATCAAGCTGGATAAAGCGCCGATCATCGAATACCTGACCTCTAACATCACCATGCTGCGCTGGATGATCGAACAAGGCTACGGCGATGTGCGCACCATTGAGCGCCGCGCGCGCAAGATGGAAGAGTGGCTGGAGAATCCGGTACTGATGGAGGCTGATCCGGATGCAGAATACGCTGCCGTTATCGACATTGATCTGGCCGAGATCAAAGAGCCCATCCTGGCTTGTCCCAACGACCCGGACGATGTGAAAGTTCTGTCCGAAGTGGCTGGCGACAAGATCGACGAGGTCTTTATCGGTTCCTGCATGACCAACATAGGTCACTTCCGCGCTGCCGGTAAACTGCTGGCGGCCACCAAGGACGAACTGTCCACCCGCCTGTGGATTGCTCCGCCCACCAAGATGGACGAACACCAATTAATGGAAGAAGGCTACTACAGCATCTTCGGCGTAAAAGGTGCGCGCACCGAAATGCCGGGCTGCTCACTGTGCATGGGTAACCAGGCGCGGGTGGCGAAAAATTCCACCGTGGTGTCCACCTCTACCCGCAACTTCCCCAACCGCTTGGGCGATGGCGCCAATGTCTACCTGGCATCGGCGGAGCTGGCAGCCATTGCGGCGGTGATGGGCAAACTGCCCACACCTGCGGAATACATGGAGTACGCCAAAAAGATCGACAGCATGGCGAGCGATATTTACCGCTACCTCAATTTCAACGAAATCGAGAGCTATCAAAACGCCGCCAATGAAGGCAAGCGCATAGCGGCTGTTGAGATTCAGACAGTCGCCATCTAAACCCTGAGAGTTTGACAGCACCAGGCTGTTTAAAACCGCACAGAAAGGCCCGCGAACCTGTGTTCGCGGGCCTTTTTCTTTCACCTCTCACCGGCACCCAACCGCTTTTCAAAAGTGTGACTCAAGTCGGCTTTTTTTACATGCCTCTATTGGCCCCCGACATATGCCCATCTCAAGAGCTTGAAAAATATAAGATTAATTATTTGGCATCACTTTTGCTTGGTAGCGCTCCATAAGCCTGGACCCTGCGGATTTTCCGGACTTTCTACACAACAACCCTTTTGCTATCAGGATATAGATCATGAAAAAACACGGTATGTTGGCTGGTTTGCTTGTCGGTCTGGTTTGGACCGCATCGGCATCAGCAGCGCCCATTGTGGTTCAAGACACCTACTGGGGCGGCAAGGACAATGGTTATGGCGACGTCATAGGCGATATCAGCAAGTTTGATATTCAGCGTCTTGAAGTGACGCAAACCGAAACCAGCTTTGTGTTCAACTTCTTCACCAATTTTGCCGGCCAGTCTGGCAGCCACTTCCAGAGCTACACCCAGGGCAACACCGGCATTGTTTACGGTGACCTCTTCCTGGCCAGCAGCTGGAATCCCTTTGGCAGCGCTGCCGACAACTACAAATTAGACAATGCCAGCACGGGCACCCTCTGGACCTACGGTCTGGTACTGAACAACCGCGAAGGCAACAGCGGTGGTGCCGTGTCTCTTTACGCATTGAATGGCGCCAACAACGCTGACAACGCGCTGCTCAGCGATGAAGTCATGAAAGGCAACGCCACCTGGCGCAATGGTCAGGAAGTACTGGTAGACACTCAGTCCGCCACCACCTCTTATCTGGGCGACATTGGCACCTGGGTGGTTGGTTCTGGCGTGGTCAGCTTGATTGTTGACCTGTCGCTGACCAACCTGCTGTCTGGCGACACCTTGGCTTTCCACTGGGATATGACCTGCGGTAACGATGTAATCGAAGGCGAGTTCGCCATCACCTCGGTAGTGGAACCAGGAAGCTGGTTGTTGCTGGGTGTGGGGCTGCTGGGTCTCGGATTGACCCGTCGCCGCCTGCGCCACAAGATGTAATTGTGTCGAGTTGAAAGATCCCCGCTCCGGCGGGGATTTTTTTTGCGGTAAAAATGCCGGTTTGTGGCAAGCTGGCAGGCTCTGTTCAGGCTCAGCGGCAGCCGATCAATGATTCAGGAGCCTTATTCGATGAATCCGCATAAATCCATATTGATTACCGGTGCCTCCAGCGGCATAGGTTTTTATTGCGCCAAACAACTTCACGCCGACGGCTATCAGGTCATCGCCTCCTGTCGCCGCATCAGCGATGTGTCCCGGCTTCAGGCGGAGGGAATCACCAGCATTCAATTGGATTTGGACGACTCTGCCAGCATTCAGGCCGCCGTTGCACAAACACTCGAGATTACCGGTGGCCAGCTCTACGCCTTGTTCAACAACGGCGCCTACGGCCAGCCGGGCGCTGTGGAGGATCTGACCCGCGACACACTGCGCCGTCAGTTTGAAACCAATCTCTTTGGCTGGCTGGAATTGACCAATGCGCTGATTCCGGTGATGCGCCAGCAGGGATATGGACGCATTATTCAGAACAGCTCGGTGCTCGGCCTTGCTGCCATGCCTTTTCGCGGCGCCTACAACGCCAGCAAGTTTGCCCTCGAAGGATTGACCGATACGTTGCGACTGGAACTGCGCGGCTCGGGTATTCAGATGAGCCTGATCGAACCCGGGCCCATCCTCTCCCGCTTCCGCGACAATGCGCTCAGGGCGCTGGAGGCCAATATCGACATAACCAACAGTCGCTACGGCAAAGCCTATGAACAGGCCATTGCGCGCCTGAGCAAACCCGGCCCCACCAGTCGCTTTACTCAGGGGCCGGAGGCGGTTTACAAGCGATTGAAACACGCGCTGGAAGCGCCGAGAGCCAAACCCCGCTACTACGTCACCTTCCCCACCTATTTCATTGGTACGCTCAAGCGACTGCTGAGCACCCGCCAGCTGGACCGGATTCTGAGTCGCGCCAGCAGTTAAATCAACTTCACTCCAGCTGGATGCCGCAGGACGCATCAGTGCATACAGTCTGTTGTTTCCAGAGCGCGATCGGATGCCCTGTACTACTTTGATGGCGAGCACTTTATACGTCTGATATCCCCCCCTGATGAATAAGACCCCAGCCGATAAAACAGGGGTTGCGCTCTCTCCGATACTGTATATAATCACAACACCTGTATAAATAAACAGATCCACCAGGAGCGCGCCATGTACAACTTGACTCACCGCCAGGAACAGGTGTTACAGCTGATCAAGAGTTACGCCGAGGAAACCGGCTACCCACCTACCCGCGCTGAAATTGCCCAGATGCTGGGTTACAAGTCAGCCAACGCGGCGGAGGAACATATCAAGGCGCTGGCGCGCAAGGGTGCAATAGAGATCATTCCCGGCGCCTCCCGCGGCATTCGTCTGCCGGAGTCCCACGACGGCATTCCTATTGTGGGTCGCGTCGCGGCGGGCAATCCCATACTCGCCCAGGAACATATCGAAGACTACTGCGATATCCCCCACAACTTTTTTTCCCCCAGCGCCGACTATCTGCTGCGTGTCAGCGGTATGAGTATGAAGGACGCAGGTATTCTCGACGGCGACCTGCTGGCAGTACACGCCACAGACCAGGTGCGCAATGGCCAGATAGTGGTGGCGCGCATTGGCGAGGAAGTCACGGTGAAGCGCTTCAAACGCGTGGGTAACCGCTCCATTGTGGAGTTGTGGCCGGAAAACCCGGATTTTCAGGTGATTGAAGTGGATCTGCGAGACAAGGAATTCGCTATCGAAGGCCTTAGCGTAGGAGTGATTCGCCGTGACTAATCCCATGCCCCAGACAACGCAAGCCAACGAATCCGCCTTTGGCGTCACAGAGCTGGTATTGACCCATGAAGGCCCCGAACAGCTGGCGTTGCTGCTGCCCATGATCGCCTACCTGAGCCGTCAGACCAGCGACCGCTGGATCACCTGGATAGCGCCCCGCCATATCAATCGCCAGCTGCTGGAAGACTTTGGCGTATCTACCCGCTGCATTCGCCTGATTCACTGCAACGATGAAAGCAGTTTGTGGATTATCTGGGAAGCCATGGCCAAGGGTAACAGCCACACGGTGATTGCCAGCCCCGGCAGGCTGAACGAAAGGGAATTGGGACTACTGGAAGAAGCGGCACGCCAGGGCGAATGCCAGTGTGTGCTGCTCAGAAACCGGCAGGAGTACCTGCAGGCCAGGCACAGCCGTCTGGATGTGGCCGCCTAGTTGAGATCAGGCCTGAGATCAGGCTTAGTGCAGCAACCATTTGCCGCCATCATCCGAGACAGGGAAGTCCTCTGCATCCCCATCTTCCGCCCCCTGCTGGGCCAGCTCCTGAGCCGCATCCATCCCCGCCTCTATCATGGTCTTGGCCACTTCAAAGCGCGCCTCGCCCAAATAGGCGAGAGACTCGGCTGAAAAGCGTATGGATACCAGTGGCTCCCCCGGATCATCAACGCGCTGCAGGATCACATCGCCGTTGGCCAATTCACGAATTTCATACAGAGAAGCCGACATATCCACTCCACCCATCAAGTGGTGATTCAAAAGGCCGGCGATTGTACCCCAAGGCTCGCCGCTACGCACACCCGACGAACACATAGCGCACTTCGCCATCAGCTTGGCTATACTCCTGCGGTATTGATTTGTCGTCATTTATTCCATTAACAGCGAAATACCTGCTCTTTCCATGATGCCAGCCTTCGGCCTTGTTACATGCTGTTTCGCCTTTGATCCCGGATGGGCGGGATGCTGAGTCTGTCACGGCTGTTTACAGGTTTGATGCTTTGCCTGTGCCTGGCACTGATCGCCAGTGCCACCCCCAATATCAACAAGCTGCGCACCGCCATGGGCAAGACCTATGGCAGTGAAGGTCAGGCTATCTTCGACGCCTGGCAGCGCATGCTGACTTCAGCACAAGACCTGCCCGTCGAACAGAAGCTCAAACAGGTTAACGATTTTTTCAATCAGCATATTCGTTATATCGAGGACAGGGATCTCTGGCAGCAGAGCGACTACTGGGCCACACCGCTGCAAACTCTGGGAGTCCGCGCCGGCGACTGCGAAGACTTCACCATCGCCAAATACATGAGTCTCAAGCAACTGGGCGTAACAGAAGAAAAACTGCGGTTGATCTATGTGCGCGCCAAAGTAGGCGGCCCTCACAGTCAGATTTCCCAAGCCCACATGGTTCTGGGTTACTACGAGACTCCCCAGAGCCTGCCGCTGGTGCTGGACAATATGGTCAGACTGATTCAGCCTGCCGACCAGCGCCCCGACCTGTATCCCGTATTCAGTTTCAACAGCCAGGGGCTTTGGGTGGGCAACGCCACCCAGTCCCAGGCGGACCCCCATGCGCGCCTGTCCCGCTGGCGCGATCTACTTGCTCGCATGCAAGCCGAAGGTTTTTATGATTGAGGAAACTTGCCTATGTCGCTGATTAAACAATTGTGGCTGGGAATTCTGGTGATTCTGCTACTGGCCCTGGGCGGCAGTTTTGTTATCAGCCTGGTATCCGCCAAGCAGTACCTGCAGGAACAGCTGCAGCTCAAAAACATCGACAACGCCAATTCTCTTGCGCTGTCCATGTCGCAGCTGGAAAAAGATCCGGTCACCATTGAGCTGTTGGTGGCGGCCCAGTTTGACACCGGCCACTATCAATACATTCAGCTGACCGCACCCGATGGGCAGATACTGGTGGAACGCAAAGCGGAACAGCACAACCGCCATATTCCCGAGTGGTTCGCACAGCTCGCCAATCTGCAGGTCACACCCGGCGTAGCGCAGATTCAGGACGGCTGGCAGCAGTACGCCACCCTCACACTGGAAAGTACCAGCCAGTTTGCCGAACAAAGTCTGTGGCAAAACAGTATCCGACTGCTGCAATGGTTTTTGATTGCTGCTCTGATCAGTGGCCTGGTTGGCACCTGGATTCTGAAATACATTTCGCGCCCGCTGGACATGGTGGTGCATCAGGCAGAAGCCATTGGCGAACGGCGCTTTATCACTTCCCAGGAACCGCGCACAGCAGAATTTCTGCGTCTGGTGCGCGCCATGAACACACTCTCGGGCAGTGTAAAAACCATGCTCGACAAGGAAACACGACAGCTGGAAATTCTGCGCCGTGAATCCCAGCTGGATGGCTTGACGGGTTTGTACAATCGCACCCACTTTTTCAATCTGCTGGACGCCTTACTCAGCGACAGGGAAAACGAGACACAGGGTTGCGTATTTCTGGTGCGATTGCTGAATCTCGCCCAGGTCAACAACAACCTGGGCCGTCAGGAGACGGACCGCGCGCTAAAGGAAGTTGCTGCGGTTCTTGCCACCAGTGCGGAATTTATGGAGCGCGCCTTTACCGGACGGCTCAACGGTAGCGACTTTGCACTGGTTATTGCCGGTGCTCACTCAGTCGACAGTCTTGCCAGACAAATTTCCACGCGTATTCAGAATCACTTGGCTGCTGCAGGTCTGGCACAGCTGGCGCTGCCACTCGCTGCCAGCGAATTTCTGGTTGGCGAAGAACGAGGCACACTCATGCACCGTCTGGATGGTGCTCTGGCTCAGGCCGAACTCCAGGGCGACTTTGGTGTGATGGCATTGAGCGCAGAAAAATTTGCCAACAAGGACACTTCCCCTGTGCAGAGACGCAATCTGGAAGACTGGCGTCAGTCACTCAGGCAGGCGCTCAACGAAAACAAACTGGAACTGGCCAGTTTCCCGGTCAAAACCCTGAGCAACAGCATTATTCATTTTGAATCGCCAGCGCGCTTGCAGCTCGATCAGAGTCTTCAACCGGCGGGCTACTTTATGCCCTGGGCTTCACGTCTGGGATTAATGCCGCAAATTGATCTGGCGGTTCTGAAAATTGCTCTGCATCAGCTGAGTTTTACCCAGACACCTCTCGCTATCAATATCTCTGCTGAAGCCCTGTGCGATGCCAATTTCCGCAGCCAGGCATTGAGCATCATCGAAAAGGAAAAACACAAAGCCGGGGAGCTCTGGCTGGAATTTTCCGAATCCGCAGCGCTGAGACATCCAGCGGAATTCCGCAACTTCTGTCACTCACTGCACGATCTTGGCTGTCATCTGGGCCTCAAACATGTGGGCACCGACTTTGCGCGCATCGAAAATCTGCAAGATCTGGGTTTGAATTATCTGAAGCTGGATGAAGCCATTATTCGCGATATCAGCAGCAATCCTGGCAATCAGGGCTTTATTCAAAGCCTGTGCAAAATCGGCCAGTCACTGGGGATGTTGCTGATTGCCAGCGGCGTTAAAACAGCAGATGAAAAACTCACCCTTTCCAGTTTGGGCATCGATGCCTTTACCGGACCGGGAGTTTAATTGACGGAGTTTCGTTAAAGCGTCAGATCGTCATCAGAGTCGAGCAAGTCCACCTTTTGAGTGGGCTTGCGCAACTCGCGACGATACATAAGTTTGGTCTGGGCTGCAGCGGGCAAGTCGGTAAAGCGAATCACACTGCGTTCGATTAGTACGGCTACCAGATCCTCCAGTACCCGCACCATATCAAGATCAGATTCCGCCAGACTTTTTTGCCGCTCAGGCTTGAGCGATTGCAAAAACGCCAGCAGTTCTTCGCTTTCTTCCGATGCCAGCTCATAACCTGGCTCAGCCTGCCGGCTGAGCGCGATTATCTGACCTTGATCATTGCGTTTGATATACATGCTTAGTCAGTCAGCAGATTGCCCGCATTTTTGAGCATGGAAATAATTTCCTCACTGGTGTTGCCAATGTTATGGAAATGCACATTTTGCAACTGGATGATCTGATCTGTCTGACCTGGATCGTATCCATCAGCATAGCCACCGGTAGAGCTGATATGAATGCTAGTGGTGGTACCATCGGTGGTTGCGTACAGGTAGTTGCCCAGATTACCGGCATTTTCATCAATCAGCAGGTCGCGCAAATCCAGAACATCGCCCTGGCTAGCGTTGAAGTCTTCCACTACATCCACCACGGCGTCTCCCGCTGTGCCTGCATCACCCAGATTCCACACAAAGGTATCGGCCAACAGTGTGCCCACCATAGTGTCCGCTTCGGGAGTACTGCTGATTTCTGATCCCAGAGGCGCAGCTGAACCCACGATTGTCAGACTAACCTGACCCACATCAACGCCGCCACGACCATCGGAAACAGTGTACTCAAAAGTATCTGTCCCCCGCTCGCCCCAGGCCAATTCAGCGAAGGCACCATTGGGAGAATAGCTGAAGCTACCGTCAGTGTAGATGGTCAGTGATGCACCACTGGCCAGAGTGATGGTTTGACCATCGGTTATGGCAACGCCATTGATATGAGTCACGCTCAGGGCGTCGCCATCCGGATCCGTATCATTGGCCAGCAGGTGATTGTCTGCCAGAGTAATATTGAGCTGATCACCCTCTGCTACCAGATAATCCGGACTAGGGCCTGTGGCGGTAAACTCCGTCAGGAAGTAACCGCCGCCATCGCCTGTCCCCTCGCGGTTGTGCAGAGCGCTGAAGCCGACGCTGTCAAACAACATGCCATTGGTATCAATGGTGAAAGTTCCAGCATCACCTGTGGTTAATACAAACGCAGATGTGGCCACCACCTGCCCCTGATAATAGGCCGTCCACTGACCCATTTCACCACCGTTTTCGTTGGCGTAGAGATTGGCAACACTGAAGGTGCCACCACTGGCCAGACCATTAAGGGTGATCATCAGGGTTTCAGAGGTGTTGCTCTCAGGATCATATTCAATCTGCGTAGGCTCCTCATTTGCCGCCTGGGTACCAGCAGGACGCGGGGAACCGCCAATGCCCAATCTCACCAAACCATTAGATGATGTGCTGGGAGCGGCTACAACGAGAACACCGGGTGTACCATCGGCGTTAAATGCCTGAATATTGACAGATTGACCTGTGGAATCCAGCCCAGTCCATCCTGGTTCACCATTGGTATTCGTAAACTGCACAGTGACTGAATAAGCCGCGCTGCCATTATCATCACCCGCCTCCGGCGCCAGATTGGGGTTGAGAAGTATTTCTACTGAATCCGAGTCCCCTGAGCCTGAATTTCCGGCAAGATCGGTGTAGCTGCCATCAATTACAGACACGCTGGCTGTGCCGGTAAAATCTGCAGCAGGAGTAAAGGTCGCTGTGTAGGTGAAAGTGCCGTCACCATTGTCTTGCGGACCAGAGAGGCCAGTCACTTCACCGCCAACAAATTCCACATCGGCAAGATCAAAACCGGCCACGGCTTCACTAAAAGTGAAAGTCACTTCGGTAGCTTCACCGGCAACCAGTTCATCAGCCGTAATATTGACGACTACGCTGGGTGCAGAGGTATCCAAAGCAACTGTGTCTGAATCACCAAAGCCCGGGTTGCCTGCAAGATCGGTATAACTGTTTGTCGGAACTTCCACGCTGGCCGTGCCAGTAAAATCTGCATCTGGCGTAAAGGTCGCTGTATAGGTGAAAGTGCCGTCACCATTGTCTACCGGATCAGAAAGGTCTGTTACTTTACCACCTGTAACAACCAGATCATCAAGATCGAAACCGGTAATTTCCTTGCTGAAGGTAAAGGTAACTTCGGAAGTTTCTCCGGCAATCAGACTGGTTTCCACTATGTCGACAACAACACTGGGCAATACAGTGTCCACGCCTACCAGATCCTGATCTCCACTGCCGGGGTTGCCTGCCAGGTCCGTGTAACTACCATCTACCACTTCAACACTTGCAGCACCGGTAAATCCGTCAGCAGGAATAAATGTAGCCGTGTAGGTGACTGTGCCATCGCCATTGACGACGGGGCCGGTCAGATCCTCGATAGAGCCGCCTTCGATGATCAAATCGGATTCATCAAAACCAGTGATGGCTTCGCTGAAAGTGAAGGTGACAACGGAGGTTTCGCCTGCAGCAAGACTGGCCTCTGCAATGTCTACAATCACGCTGGGTGCCGCAGTATCCAGTGCAACTGTATCTGAATCACCAAGACCCAGATTGCCGGACAGATCTGTATAACTGCCCTCCGGTACTTCCACACTGGCGGTGCCAGTAAAGTTTTCCGCCGGAGTGAAAGTGGCTGTGTAGGTCACTGTGCCATCGCCGTTGAAAACCGGGCCTGACAGATCAGACACATCGCCACCCTGAATCACCAGATCACTCAAATCAAAGCCCTGCACTGCTTCGCTGAAGGTAAAGGTCACTTCAGAGGTTTCACCAGCCACCAGAGCTTCATCAACAATGTTGACTACCACACTGGGCACTGTCACGTCGGTCACGCCAATGGTCACCAGACTGGTAGCCACACCGCCATTGCCATCGGAAACGCTGACCACAAAACTGGTGCTGCCGCTAAAGCCGGTATCGGGTGTAAATACAAAGGCACCAGTGGCAGGGTTGAGGTTGACGCTGCCGTTGGCCGGTCCACTGACCAGAGTGAAGGTGAGAGTGTCGCCATCGGGATCGAAAGCGCTCACCTGACCACTGACGGGAGTTTCCATGGGCGTAGTCAGGTTCAGGTTGGCAGCGACGGGCGCGTCATTTACCGGCAATACGCCAATGGTGACTATGCTGGTAGTGGTACCGCCATTGCCATCGCTCACAGTCACTACAAAGCTGTCGCCGCCGTTATAGCTGGCGTTGGGGGTATAGGTGAACTGACCCGTGGCCGGGTTGAGGCTTACGCTGCCGTGGGCAGGCTGGCTGGAAATCAGATAGCTGAGGGTGTCGCCATCCACATCAGTGGCGACCACCTGGCTGCTCACCGGTGTATCTTCCGGTGTGGTCAGATGGATATTGGAAGTGACGGGCGCGTCGTTGACCGGCAGTACGCCAATGGTGACGGTGCTGGTAGTGGTGCCGCCATGGCCATCATCCACGGTCACGACAAAACTGTCGCTGCCGTTGTAATCCTGGTTGGGTGTGTAGGTGAACTGGCCGGTGACCGGATCCAGAACCAGAGAGCCGTTGGTCGGCGGAGTCAGTAAGGTGAAGCCGAGAGAGTCACCATCCACATCGGAAGCGCTGATCTGACCGTCGATGGGCGTATCTTCCGGAGTGACCAGATGGAGATCACTTGCCTCAGGCGCATCGTTGACCGGAGTCACCACCAGATTGACGGTACTGGTGGTAGTACCACCCTGACCATCATCAATAATCACCACAAAGCTGTCATTGCCGTGGTAGTCGGGATTGGGGGTGTAGGTGAAGGAGCCGGTTTCCGGGTCCAGAGTGACGCTACCGTTGGCCGGGCCTGTACCTATGGTGTAAGTCAGGCTGTCGCCATCCACATCCTCTGCCTCTATCTGGCCGGATACGGGCACATCTTCGGGAGTTTGCAGGCTGAGGTCATCGCTGGTGGGTGCATCGTTGACCGGTGTAATGTCCAGCGTCACAGTGCTGGTAGCACTGTTGCCACGCGGATCTGTCACCACTACCAGGAAGCTGTCACTGCCGTTGTAGTTTTCATTGGGTTGGTAGACGAATTCGCCAGTGGCCGGGTCCAGAGTCAGGCTGCCGTTGGCTGGCGGCGTCAGCAGTGTGTAGGTCAGGGAATCGTTTTCCGGATCGGCAGCGAGGATACGGCCGCTATAGCTGGTGTCCTCTTCCAGAGTAACCTGCAGGTCTTCCGCTGAGGGCGCCTGATTCTGCTGATCGCCACCACCATAACCGCCAGCGCTGCCAGCAAAGCTGGGATCGCCATAGGCGAATTCCGGATTGCCATCGGCAGAGGCGGAAATCCTGTCCACCTGAACAAAACTGTTGCCACCACCGGCGCCTGCTTCACCGCCACCTGCAGCGGTTTCTTCCAGAGCTTCCAGCAGATCGCCGCCCTCTTCCAGAATAGTCAGGGCCTGCTGCACAGAGGCGTCTGCTAACTGGGCTTCGCTGGCGTCAGCGGCAGTTTCCTGCCACAGATCCTGACTCAATCCCACCTGCTGATTAGCGGTGATAACAACCGGCTGACCCTCGCCAAAATTCAACTCTACCCGCGCGCCTTCACCGGTCACCACGACTTCATCGGCCATGAGCTTGTCACCGGCTTTCAGTGGCCGCAGATTGCCATCGGGACCTTTGACCCAGGCTTGACCTTGAACTGAGATAACACTGGCTACGGGATTTGCCATAACGAGGCTCCTTGGAAATTGTTAGATTCGGATTTGCTGACAGCCGGACGGCAAAGACACTCTCGGCATAATGAAACCGAGTATAGGAGGAAATCAGCGACAGCCCTATTGGACTAAAGGACAATACAGACGCCAAAAGGAGGATTGGGAGGCCAGAAACGGCCAAGAGTCAGGACTGGCCGCCGAGCAGGAGTACCAGTTGCAAGCGATCGCGCACACCCAGCTTTTCAAAAATGGCCCCCAGATGGGCCTTGACAGTGCGCTCGGTGATTTGCAGTTCCCTGGCGACTTCCTTGTTGGTCTTGCCGTCGGCCACCGCCTGGGCCACCGACTGTTCCCGCGGGGTCAACACCGCCAGTTGCTGCGGGTTTGCGCTTCTGGGAGCGGCAGGTCTGGCCACCAGAATCAGCTTCTGCATCAACTCAGGACCGATCCATACGCCCCCCAGACTCACCACCTGCGCCAGCTGCTGCAGCAGAGGCGCGGCCGCCAGATAGTGAACATAGCCTCTGGCACCTGCGGCTATGGCATCGCGGGCCTCGTCAGCGGATTCCAGGCGGGTCATGGCCACCACCGGGTAGCCGAGCGCCGCCCAGTCCCTGAGCTGCTCCAGCGCGGTTTCATCCTGCAACAGGAGCCAGGCAAGGGTTTGCGGTGCCGGTCGCGCCGATTCGGCCCAACGGGCCTCGGGGAAGGCCTCGCGCCAACGGGGAGATTGAACACTGGATGGGCTGATAAACAGGTGTTGCATCATCTCTCGCTCAGGGCATTTTGACGTGCGCGCAGGACCGGCTTCAACAGATAGGAAAGCACGGTTTTCTTGCCGGTCAGAATGTCCACCTGCGCCGTCATACCAGGAATAATGGGCAGACTGGGGTCAAAACCGGCGCGCTCGGTGCGCACTCTTACCAGATAAAAAGTGTTATCCCGTTCATCGGTAATGGTGTCGGCGCTGATATGTTCCAGCTTGCCGGGCAGGCCACCATAGACCACAAAATCATAGGCGGTAAATTTCACTATGGCCTGCTGGCTTGGACGCAGAAAAGCGATATCTCGCGGAGACACCTTGGCCTCGATCAGCAGCTGATCATCCAGAGGCACCATTTCCACCACTTCCCGCCCCGGTTGTACCACAGCGCCCAGGGTATTCACGAACAGGCGCTGCACTGTGCCGCGCACGGGGGCACGTATTTCACTGTACTTGATGCGGTCCGCCAGCCCGGTGCTGGATTCTGCCAGACTGGCCAGCTTGCCCAGGGTTTCTGTCAGCTCGGCGTTCCACTTGTTGTTGGCGGTCAGCTCCAGTTCCCGCAACCGGCCTTCGCCCTCGGCAACCGCCGCCTGCAACCGCTGCAACTGGGCCTGGGTCTGGGCCAGATCGCCCTGGGTACGGGAGGCCTCGCGCTCCAGCCGCAGCACCTCCACCTCGGAGATGGCGCCGCTGGCCAGCAGCGGACGGGTGACATTCAGCTCCTGGGTCACCAGCTCGTGGGCCCGGCGCGCCTGAATCAGCTTGGCCTTGACCTCATTGAGTTCCTGTTCGCGCTGGGTCAGCTGAGTGCGGCCAATCGTCAGCTGTTCGTCCAGCTCACGTCTGTTGGCCTGATAGAGTTGCTGTTCCTGCGCGGCTATGTCGGGCGCCTCTGCCAGCAGCTCGGGCGAGGCGGTCCAGTCCTGGCCACGGGTCAGGGCTTCCAAGCGGGCGGCTCTGGCCTGCAGCGCCAGATACTGGGCGCGGTTTTCGCGAAAGCTGGAAATAAAACGTGTGGGATCAATGCGCAGCAGCAGATCGCCCGCCTCCACCACCTGGCCTTCCTGCACAAGAATTTCTTCCACCACACCGCCATCGAAGGATTGCACCACCTGCAACTGGCGCGAGGGAATCACTCGCCCTTCGCCCCGCGCCACCTCGTCCACTTCGGCAAAGGCGGCCCAAATAATCAATACCACTACCACCAGCAGCAGCGCATGGAGCAGCGCCCGGGCGCGCACCGGCTCTTCCTGCAATCTGGCCCAGTCGGCATCTTCCACCCAATCCTGATGGCCGGGTTCCACCGCCAGCCAACGGCCAAAGAGCCGGTCTATCCAGCGGCTGGCGGGGCGCCCCAGGCGATTGAGCCAGCGCCCCAGCCATTCGAAAGCGCTTTTCTCGCGGCGGGCATCCATCAGCTGGCCCTCCCCACGCGGCCCTGACGTAGAGCTTCCACCACCTGCTCCTTGGGTCCGTCCGCCACAATTTTGCCTGCGTCTATAACGATGATGCGATCCACCAGCTCCAGCAGTGAGGTGCGATGGGTGATCACCACCAGGGTGCGCTTGCGGGCGTAGTCCTTCATGGCGCGCTTGAAATCTTCCTCGCTGGAGTGATCCATGGCGCCGGTCGGCTCGTCGAATAACAGAATGCCGGGATCGCGCAACAGAGCCCGCGCCAGAGTGACACTCTGCCGCTGACCGCCGGAAAGCAGCTCGCCCCTCTCCCCCACCGGCATGGACAGACCCGCCGGGTGGCTGTTGATAAATTCGCCCAGCCCTGCCAGACGCACCGCTTCCAGCAACTGCTGGTCGCTGGCCTGGGGCACGCCCAGAGTGATATTGTCGCGGAGACTGCCGAAAAACAGATTCACATCCTGAGACACATAACCGATATTGCGACGCAGCTCCGCCGGGTCCAGCTGGCGAATATCGATATCGTCAATCAGCACACTGCCGCTGGAAGCCTGATAGAGACCGGCCATGAGTTTTTCGAGCGTGGTCTTGCCCGAACCGTTGCGCCCCAGAATAGCCACCTTTTCACCCGGCTGAATTTTGAAGCTCACGCCGCGCAGAATTTCCCGCTCGTCATTGGGATAGCTGAAGCTGACCTGCTTGAACTCGATACCACCTTTCAGGCGCGGACAGCTAATCCAGTTTTTTCCGGTCGGACGCTCAACCGGCTTCTGCATCACCTGCTCCAGCCCCGCCAGCGCCGTGGCCGCCTGGTGATACTGCATCAACAGCGCCGCTGTCTGGCTTATGGGCGCCATGATGCGTGAGGAGATCATATAGGCAGCAATCAATCCGCCCTGGGTCAGGTTGCCATCAATAATCTGATAGACACCGACAACCACTATGGCGACAGCCACCGCCTGCTGCAGCCAACCGGAAGTGGCGGTTACCGAACTGGAAAGGCTGCGCATCCTCACGCCGGTGCGCGACAAAAAGAGCGTGGTTTTTTCCCACAGACTTTGCATGCGCCCCTCGGCGCCGAGACTCTTGAGCGTCTCCAGACCGCTCAGGCTCTCCACCAGAATGGCGTTGCGCTGGGCGCTGGCCTGCATGGTGGTTTCCGAGAGCGCGTGCATCTTGTGCTGAACCGCTGCAGTAAACAGCAACACCAGCAGCACACCCACCAGCACCGGTATCACCAGCACCCAGGAAATCAGTCCGATCACCAGCGTAAACAGCAGCACAAAAGGCAGATCGATAAAGGCGATAACCGTGGCAGAACCGATAAAACTGCGCACAGATTCAAACGCCTGAAGACCCGAGGCAAAGGAACCCACAGAAGCGGGCCGCTCGGACAGTTTCATGCCCAGTACCCGCTCCATGATGCTGGCCGACAGACCCACATCGATACGACTGGCTGCCAGATCGATAAACCAGCCGCGCATAACTTTCAGCGCTGCATCGGCACAGAGCACCAGCAGTATGCCCACCGCCAGTACCCAGAGAGTATCCGTCGCCTGATTGGGCACTACCCGGTCATAGACGTTCATGACAAACAACGGCATGGCGAGCGCGAAGAAATTGATCAACAGCGCCGCCAGCAGCACTTCACGATAAAGCCGTCGGTGAGCCCCTAGGGCGGACCAGAACCAGTGGCCCTGACGCTCCTTGGGAATCTCCCCCACCCGTGCATCAAAACGATGCTGTGGCCGCAGATAAATGGCCCTGCCGCTGTAGCGGGTAACAAGCGCAGACAGATCCATGGACACCTGGGTATCGCCCAGCTCGGGGAAAATCACCTGAGCCTTGTCGCCTTCCAGTTGCAGCAGAATGCAGGCGTGATTCTGATCCAGCAGCAATATCGCGGGAAAAAGTGCAGGATTCAGCTGTTCGAGGGCACGTTCAACCAGACGGCTGGTAAGACCGGCGCGCTGGGCAGCGCGGGCGAAAAGTGAAGGCGGAAGACTGTCATCCTCCAACGGAAGACCGGAGAGCAATGTATCCCGGCTGGTGGTTATGCCATGAGACTTGGCCACCAGCAACAGGCATTGCAGTAAATCATCGCGCGGCGAAGGAGCAGCGGCAGCTGCTCCTTCCAGCAGGGATTCAGGCGATGAAGTCATTGAGCCGCTCCAGTCAAAGGATTAACCCCGGCAAATTCGTTATCCGTCTGACACCTGTATTCAGGCGCCAGCGCTTGAACTATAGAAGTCACCGCTGGCAGGGGCAAATAGCCCCAGCAACCTGGACTCAGGGTCTGCGGGTTACCACGACTTCAACGCGACGGTTGGCGGCGCGCCCCGCCTCTGTGTTGTTATCCGCAACCGGACGACTGGAGCCATAGCCTTCCACACGAATATTGGTGAGCTCAAGGCCGTTGAGCACCAGATAATCTTTCACCCGATTGGCCCGCGCCTTGGACAGCGGCAGGTTGATGGCATCGCTGCCAACATTGTCGGTGTGACCTTCAATGCGCACTTCAACCACTTTGGGCGTTGCGCGAATGGTTTCCAGCAACTGGTCCAGACGCTCAATGGCACCCGGAGTCAGCTCGGAGCTGTTGAAGGCAAAAAGCGCATCACTGCTGATGGGCAGAACATCGGAAATCAGATCAGCGCGGCTCAGTGCGACAGGCGCATCGGTGGGACAGGCAGCGGCTGCATCCACGCGCAGCTGCTCAATATCCACGTTATCCAGCAGACTGATGCCATTGCGCACTATATCCAGCGCCGGCAGCAACTGCCCCATGGCTGCGAGAGTGCGGGCGCGAGCCAGTTTCAGATCAATCTGTGCATTGATGTAGGCGCGACTCGCCTGGAAGAACTCATTTTCCGCATCCAGTACGTCCAGCAGAGTGCGCTGACCAATATTGAATTGCTCGCTGTAGGCTACGCGCACCTTGTCACTGGAGATGCGGTGTTGTTGCAGGGAGGCCAGTTGCTCGCTGATGCGCTGTGCATCGTTGTAGGCCACCTGGGTATTGAGACGCAAATCGGTACAGGCCTGATCGCGCTGATCCTTGGCCAGGTTCACTTCTTCCAGTGAACGGCGCACTGCCGCCTTGTTGGCACCGCCGCTGTAGAGGTTGTAGGTGATGGCCAACTCGATCACGCCCTGATCACCCAGGTTGTCGGGATCGTAGCGGTCATCAAAACCGTTGACGTTGCGGTTGGTACCTTGGCGCGCTCTTATCTCAGCCTTGGGCAGGTAACCGGAACGTTCCATGGTCACCTTGGCCTGGGCCGCGGAAATATTTTTTATTGCTGCATGGAATCCGGGGTTGCCCTGATAGGCCAGTTGCAGTGCCTGAGTCACATTGGCCGGCAGCACTTCGCCTTCGATCACCGCTGGCTTCATGGACTCCGCCGGCAAATCACCCACAACGCGCAGATAGCGCGCAGTGGCATCGTGCAGATTGGAAGCTTCAGTCAGCAAATTGGATTCTGCCAGCGCCAGACGACCAGCTACCTGCTCCAGATCCACGCGGCGACCCACACCGGAATTGACCCGCTCCTGAATCTGATTGAAGACTTCACGGTGCTTGGCATAGTTTTCACGCGCCAGAGTCACCAGCTCACGGCTGCGCAGCACATTTTCGTAGGCCGCAAGCGCATCGAGCGCTGTCACTTCCAGTGCATTCAGCAATTCGTAGTAGCGCACCTGACGTGCGCTATCAAAGTGATTCACCTGCGCGGAAGTGCGGAAACCATCAAACAACATTTGAGACAGACTGATTTCAGCCTGCTGACTGTTGTAGGAACCGCGACCATCGTAATCACGGTTGGAACGACCGGCAGCAGCGGTCAAATCAACAGAGGGCAAATAACCGGCGCGGGCTTCACGTACCTGATAACCGCTGGCTTTGAAAGCGTGAAATCTGGCCTGAACATCGGGATTGGTCTCAAGGGCCTTCAATACCGCAGACTTGGCATCTGTTGGCGTTTGCGCCTCAACCAGAACAGCGGGAAAAGTGCTCAAAGATACACATAAACAGAGTTTGCCGAGCCGTGAAAAGCTCGCTTTCAGTTTGTTCATAAGCCTGTTCCTGTCGATACGGAGTTATTGAGATGGGCAAACAAGATCAACCGAAAAATTCATATTTTCGACTTTGTCGCTTTTTGTCGCATAAATCTACAAGTTGGATGCATATTATCCTAAGGCTCGGGCGCTATACAACCAAAAGACTATTACTTCTTATTACAAATTACCTTATGGAATAAATGGTTGAAAAAAATGCTATATGGCACCTCCTTTACTCTATGACTAAAGAGATACCCGCCGCAGGCGAGTGACAAATGGCTCGGAAAAATCCCTCACAGGCAAATTGGTTTGCGGATCCCGTTCGCGAATCCGCCAGGCATCCACACTCACCTGAATATCACCGCCCGGATCGCGGCTGAAGCTCAGCGTCATAAAGTGTTCACGGGTGCGATCCTTTGGATAGGCCGAGAATAAGCGCCCGGGGCGTGAGCTCACCTCGAAGCGAGGATCGTAGGTCACGGGCGCAGGATCCCAGCCGGGAATACGGATCTTCTTCGGGTCAGGAAAAAGCTCGGGCCTGCGACTGGGAACAGCGGTCGCTATGCCGTTGAGTCCGGTAAGGTTGGACATGGGTGAGGAGACAACTTCGATCAGGCGAGCGCCCTTGTTTCCAAGACGGGTGCTGGCAATGCGCCCATAGTGAACATCGCCGGAGATCACCAGTATGTCGTTGCCCGAATGGGCCAGGGCCTGCAACAGTCGGGCATATTGATCCTTGAAGCTCAGCAAATTGCGTTCGTGCTTGTCGGGCTCATCGACAAGCAGCTGCGGAATAGCCAACACACCGGGACATTGCAGATTGCGCGCCCAATCGCATAGGTGTTCAAAATCCTCCTTGCGCATAAACTGGTTTTTGCTGCGATAGGAACGCAAATCCGCCATGCAAAACGACAAGTCTGACCCAATCGAAAAAGTCTCAATTGCTGGACTGCGCTGAATATTTTCTACTCCGTCGCGCGCCGATTGCGTCCAGGCGCGTCTCACCCGACTGAGCTTGAGTGACAGCAGCGCTGGAATAAGCGAATCGTAAAAGGGGAAGTCATTCCAGTATTCATGATCATCAGGCAGGCACCAGGTGCCGCCGGAAGTCAGAATGCTGCCCAGCGCCTGCCAGTGAATGGCATAGTCCTCGGCAATGCGCTGACGAATTTCGTGCGCCAGCAGCGAGAGAGAATCAAAACCAATATCGAGATAAACCTGGTCGCCCGCGAGAATGGTGATGGATGGACGAACCTCTTCCGCACCCCGCTCATAGAGCGCCAGATAAGCCGAAGCAGCCTGACCGCCATCGCGCTGGTTGTAAAAGCAGCTCGCCAAACCCAGTGTGAAAGGCACTTGTCCAAGCAGCGGCAAAGCTGTCGGCAATGTATCGAAGGTGCCCGAGCGAAGATCCTGCCAGGACTCGGTTAACACACCGGGTACTTCTTCAATGCGCCGCCAGAATCGCACCTTGTAACGGGTAGCCGGTTGCAGTCCATCAAACCGGCAGAGCACATAAAAACGCTGATTGAGAAAGCGGAAAGGTCGCTGCCAGTCGGCGCGGCGGATTTCCCGTGTGATCAGACTGCCGTCGGGTGCTTCCAACTCGACACGAGCAACATCCGGCATTTTCAGCGTTGGAAACAAGGTACCCGCCCAGATTTCCACGGCGCTGCTGGTGACTCGATGAATGGACAGGGTCCACTGCCCTGTTTTGGTAGGGTAATCGGCAAGCGTCATAAGCAGTTCCCTGGGCCTGAGACCCTGACACTGTGAACGGGTGCGCTGAGCCCACAGGAAAGCTCAGCTGACTCGAGTATAAACGCAGAGATGAAAATCCGCCCTGTCGTTCAGCCCCTGATGTATCAGTTGTTCTTGCAGTGGCTCTGAAAGACGCCAGGCAAAGGGCGTCATCCTGAGCAGCGCCTGAGTGAGTTCTCCCGGTGTCAGTTGCAGAGAGTGAGAGACACGACTTTGCTGCAACATCCTGAAGCCTTCCGGAGCCTGCGGCTGAGGATGGGGCCTCACCTGCTGATAAATCATTTGACGCAACGACAGCAGATGTTCATCCGCCGGGGAGACGATGATCAACAACCCCTCTGGCACCAGCAGACGCTGCAGCTCACTGGCACTGCTGGGCGCATTGATACGGCAGATCACTTCCATGGAATGATCGGCAACAGGCAGCTGGTAGCTGGAAGCCACGCCATAGGCAATGGCAGCACCGCCTGCGGGAAAACCCTGCCGGGCCGCCAGCTGAATGGCCGCCTTGGCGATATCCATTCCCAATACCTGAGCCTGCGCATCCAGGCCGGCGGCAATAGCGCGGGTAAAATAGCCTTCACCGCATCCCAGATCCAACAGGGATTTTGTCTGTTTCGGCACAACTGCGGTCAGGGCATCAGCCAGCGGCTGGTAATAACCCGCCTGCAGAAACTGCCGGCGCGCCAGCAGCTGCTCGCGTGCATCACCAGGTTCGCGGGAATTTTTCTGATTGGCCAACAGGAAATTGATATAGCCTTCGCGCGCTCGATCAAGATGATGTCCCTGAGTGCAGGTGAGACCTGTCTGATCAGGCAAGAGCGGCGCCCGACAGCGCGGACAGATGAAAGGATTCATGAATAACAATCAGTGCCGATGAGAGCTGCCCGGCAGCATGACCAAATAAATGGCGTGAATCAAGCGCTGTGGCTTCCGCCAGAGCGGAAGCCACAGGCTGATTTCCGTTAGTCAGTCACTTCATAGCGGTCAATGATGTCACGCACCAAGCCGCTGCGCACTATGTCCTCGCGCTCGAACTCGTGCACATACACGCTGGGAAGATTACTCAGCCGCTGCACCGCATCCGCAAGACCGTTAGGACCGCGAATATCGCTTTGCAAAATATCCCCGTTGATCACCACCTTGCAGCCTTCACCTATACGAGTGAGGAACATTTTCATCTGCGCCACACTGGTGTTCTGGGCTTCGTCCAGAATCACAAAGGTCTTGCTGTTAAAGGTTTTGCCGCGCATGAAGGCCAGAGGTGCAGCCACTATGCGACCGTGGCGCAGACAGTAGTCCACTGTGCCTGCACCCAGACGCTCATTGAGGATATCGCGAAAGGCATCTATATAAACCGAGAATTTCTGATCCAGATCACCGGGCAGGAAGCCCAGGTTTTCTCCGGTTTCCACCGCTGGCCGCGTCAGAATAATGCGTTCAATGCGACCCGACTCCAGCGCTTCTGCTGCCAAAGCACCAGCGCAATAACTTTTTCCGGTACCGGCCGGGCCTATACCAAAAGTGAGCGAATGGTTGTTGATGGCGTTGATGTAAGCTTGTTGAGCGGAGTTCTTGGCGCGGAGGGGCTGGGGGGAGCGAGGGGGAGCGTAGGCGGTTTCGACTTGCTGGGAGCGGGAACTGATTTCAACTATCTTGTCATCATCTCGCTGTCGTCGCGACGACTTGTATCGAGTGTTTCGGTAGCTGTTATCTTCAATAAAGTTATGAGTATTGGAGTTGCGTCTAGCTTGAGATCTTTTCGCCATGGGTGACTATCCCCTTCAGGTTCAAAGTTAACAGGTGGCGGTGGTACAGCTGAGAAAAACCCGGTTGAACACAATCGCCTGTTACAAACACTCGGTTAACGCAAGATGAAGATCGGCTGGGTATTGGCTCCTCAATAAAGATGGGGATAAGAGTCCTGACACCTGAACAACACAAGTGCATGACCAACCTAAAACAATTTGCACGGGAATAATGGCCGACAAACTGCTTCGTCAAGGCCAGTTATCAGCTGACCTTGACTTGATACTATGCCCAAAAAACCAGATGGTCAATCGCCGAATTGAAATTTTTTATCCGGTGATGAATGAGTGAAATCAGTCCTCATCGCCCAGATTCTTTTCCGCAGAATTTTTGCGCTTTAAGGGAGCAAAGCCGTCTATCAGCGCACTCTTTTCGCTCGCACTTTGACTCGACGATGACTGGCGACGCTTGCCGATATTCTTTTTGTCTCTCTCTCGCACTTTTACCTTGGGTATATCTGTTTTCTTTTTGCTATCCGCTGTCTTACCAGTTTTCCCATCCGCTTTCTTTTTGGTGCTCGCCGCCTTGCCCGAGGACTTCACCTTTTTCGGCCCCTGATAGGATGCGACCAGACCTGGAATTTCGATGCGATCAAAGCGCAGTTTCAGGTAGCGCTCGATACTGCTCATCAGATTCCATTCGCTTGCTGAAATCAAAGATACAGCCCTGCCCTCCTTGCCTGCTCTGCCTGTACGCCCTATGCGATGCAGATAATCGTCGCCGGTCTGCGCCATATCCAGATTGATTACCAACTCCACACCGGGAATATCCAGACCGCGCGCTGCCACATCCGTGGCCACCAGTATCCGGGTGCGATTCTGGCGAAACAGATCCAGTGACCGCTTGCGATCGTCCTGACTCATATCGCCGTGCAACACGCTGACTGCATGCTGGTGATAACGCAGGAAGCCATCAAGCTGCGCCGCTCTCGCCTTGGTCTTGGTAAAGACTATGGCCTTGGCAAATTCCGAGCGGGACAGGAGTGCAAGCAACTGCTTTTCCTTGTGTTTGGCATCATCGGACAACACTATTTCCTGCTTGATGGCATTGGATCTTTCTTCTATATGAATTTCCTCGGCGGGCTGTTCCTGCATCAACTGTTTGATCAGATGGCGCAGCCCCTTCTGCTCCAGCGTGGCGGAAAACAGCAGCGTCTGACGCTTGCCCTCGGCTGTATTGACGATGGCCAGCACATCCTCTGCCAACCCCATTTCCAACATTCTGTCCGCCTCATCCAGCACCAGAATTTCAAGTGCACTGAAATCCGTGGCCTTGTGGGCAACCAGCTCCGCCAGACGTCCGGGCGTGGCAATAATTATCTCGGGATTTTTTCGCAGCAGGGCCTTCTGATATTTGAGTTCTTCACCACCGGCAATCAGGCCCACTTTTAGCGGGGTAAATTTGAGCAACCCTTCGGCAATTTTCAGAATCTGCCGCCCCAGTTCCCGGGTCGGGGTCATGATCAGCAAACGGGTTGAGGTGGCGTTGGCCGGTTGCTCTGTCAGCAGTTTTTGAATGGCAGGCAAAAGAAACGCGAGGGTTTTACCACTGCCAGTTTTGGCGCTGACCAGCAGGTTGCGCCCCGCCAGAACGGCCGGAATGGCTCTCTCCTGCACCTGCGTGGGACTGGTCAAAGCCTGAGCCTGCAACACCCGTTGCAGGCTTGGATGCGGTATCAAATCTTCAAGACGTATATCAGACACTGACTTTTCCTCACATGAAAAAACAAAGGCCACCAGTGCTTATCGACGCTGGTGGCCCTGACAGCTTGCCGGTGATTCAAACCAGCCCAATCATAATTTAACCGGCGGCAGACACCATGGAGATCATTATACCGGCGGCAACGGCTGAACCAATGACCCCGGCAACATTGGGGCCCATGGCATGCATCAACAGGTAGTTGCTGGGATCCGCCTCAAGCCCCAGCTTGTTGGATACCCGTGCGGCCATGGGTACGGCGGAAACACCGGCTGAACCAATCAACGGGTTGATTTTATGACGCACAAAGAGGTTCATGAACTTGGCCACCAGCACACCGCCAGCTGTGCCCACAGCAAATGCAAACACACCCAGAATCAGAATACCCAGAGTTTTGGGGTCCAGGAATTTATCCGCCGCCAACTTGGAGCCTACCGCCATTCCCAGGAAGATGGTTGTGGTATTGATCAGTGCGTTTTGTGCCGTGTCGCTCAAACGATTGACCACGCCGCTTTCGCGCATCAGGTTGCCAAAACAGAACATGCCGAGCAGCGCCGCTGCGCTGGGCAGGAACAGAGCCACCAGCACCAGCAGCACCAGCGGGAAAGCAATCTTTTCGCGACGGGAAACCACGCGCAGTTGCTGCATTTTGATTTGACGTTCTTTCTGGTTGGTCAGCGCGCGCATGATCGGCGGCTGAATCAGCGGCACCAGCGCCATATAGGAGTAGGCGGCTACGGCAATGGCACCGAGCAGATCAGGTGCAAGAATGCTGGTGACGTAAATGGCCGTGGGGCCGTCGGCACCACCGATAATGCCAATGGCGGCAGCATCTGCCAGGCTGAAATCCATGATCCCGAAGTTCGACAGAGTCACAGCCCCCAGAACTGTGGCGAAGATGCCAAACTGGGCGGCCGCACCGAGGAACAGAGTTTTGGGATTGGCGAGCAGAGGACCGAAATCCGTCATAGCACCCACACCCATGAAAATCACCAAGGGCGCAACACCACTGGCAATTGCCACTCGATAAAAGGTGTAAAGCACACCATCGCTGAATCCGTAATCCATCGCAATCTGTGTGGCCTGGGCTTTTTCCGAAGCCGTTGCCACTTTCAGCAGTGCAGTCAGTTCTTCACCGCTGGTAGAGGCGGCAACTCCCATCAGCTCAGCAAGAGGCCTCAGCACATCTTCATGGCCGAACTCCAGCGCGGCCTCAAGTGCGGTGAGCGACAGACCGGCACCGGGAATATTGGCCAGGATACAGCCAAAACCAATAGGCACCAGCAACAGAGGCTCAAACCCCTTGCGAATAGCCAGAAACAGCAGCAGCAAACCCACCAGCAGCATAACGCCCTGCCCCCAATCCAGGTGGGCTATGCCGGTGTCTTGCCAGAGACGAACAAACTTTTCCATAGGATTGGTTCTCTACAAGGTGTCAGGACAAGGTCAACAGAATGTCGCCCACGGCAACCATGTCACCGGCCTGGACGTTGATTGCAGCTACAGTGCCATTTTTAAAACTGCTGATCTCGGTTTCCATTTTCATGGCTTCCAAAACGCAGAGAGTATCGCCGACCTTGACCTTTTGCCCCGGCTTCACCAATACCTTGCAAATAATGCCACCCAGTGGAGCAACTATCGATTCGCCACCACTCAGACCAGCGCCATGAGCTGCGCCAACATCCGCCGAATCACTCAAGGGAACCCAGCCGGTGATATCGCCGCCCGCAGCCACTGTCACTGTGTAGGACTGGCCTTCAACAGTCACTGTATAAATTTCGTCGCCTTGGGTACTGGTGACCAGTTCGCGTCCGGTAGGTACGGGCTCAAAAGCTGAAGGGTTGTTGCGATTTTCGAGAAACTTGAGTCCCACTTGCGGAAAGAGCGCATAGGTGAGCACATCGTCAATGCGCTGATCGCCTTCGGCCAGTTGGATGGATTTTTCTTTGGCGATGGCTTCCAGCTCCGCAGTCAGCTTGGCCATCTCCGGCTCCAGCAAATCCGCCGGACGGCAGGTAATTGGCTCGGCGCCGTTGAGTACCCGCGCCTGCAATTCCTTGTTGACGGGCGCAGGTGTCAAACCATATTCGCCCTTGAGCACACCCTCGGTTTCCTTGGTGATGGTTTTGTAGCGCTCGCCGGTAAGCACGTTGAGCACCGCCTGGCTGCCCACGATTTGCGAGGTGGGTGTCACCAGCGGAATAAAACCCAGATCTTCACGCACGCGGGGAATCTCTTCCAGCACCTTGTCCAGACGATCCTCTGCACCCTGTTCACGCAATTGGTTTTCCATATTGGTGAGCATGCCGCCGGGAACCTGCGCGATAAGAATGCGCGCATCCACACCCTTGAGTGCACCTTCGAATTTGGCGTACTTCTTGCGCACTTCACGGAAGTAGGTAGCAATTTCTTCCAGCAGTACCAGATCAAGGCCTGTATCACGTTCAGTACCTTCCAGTGTGGCCACCAGAGTTTCGGTTGGGCTGTGACCATAGGTCATGGACATGGAGGAGATGGCGGTATCCACGTTATCAATACCCGCCTCCACGCACTTGAGAATTGTGGCGTGAGCCAGGCCTGTAGTGGCGTGGCTTTGCATATGAATGGGAATGGAACAACTTTCTTTCAGACGTTTGACCAGCTCGTAACCCACATAGGGTTTGAGCAGACCGGCCATGTCCTTGATACAAATGGAATCTGCGCCCGTGTCTTCGATGCGCTTGCCCATATCAACCCAGGTATCAATATTGTGTACCGGGCTCAGGGTATAGGAGAGAGTGCCCTGTGCGTGCTTGCCAATCTGCTTGACCGCCTTGAGCGCAGTTTCCAGATTGCGCATATCGTTCATGGCATCGAACACGCGAAATACATCCACACCATTGTGTGCAGCTCGCCCTACAAATTTTTCCACTACGTCATCGGCATAATGACGATAGCCGAGAATATTTTGCCCGCGCAGCAGCATTTGCATAGGCGTTTTGGGCATAGCTTTTTTCAGCTCGCGAATGCGGTGCCAGGGATCTTCACCGAGATAGCGAATACAGGCATCAAAAGTAGCACCACCCCAGGTTTCCAGTGACCAAAAGCCCACTTGATCCAACTTGGCTGCAATAGGCAGCATGTCATCCAAACGCAGGCGAGTGGCAAACAACGACTGGTGCGCATCGCGCAGCACCACATCGGTAATACCCAGTGGCTTTTTTACTTCGCTCATGGAGTCAGTACCTTTTTATTGAAGCTTGTCAGAATTCGCGACGGCTTAGCCGCGGTTGGCGCGGTGTAGATTGAGGGCTGCCTTGATGATTGCGAGTGTTCGAGCATTCAGACCTGATGGAGTATCCGGTTCGGATATCTCTCTCTCATCAATCTGTGCTGCTTCTGGTTCGGGAAAGAAACGCCTGATCACCCAGGCCATCAAATTGGTAGACACAACCAGAACGGCCAAGAAAGCAACCACGGTACCCATGCCAAACAACATGAGATCCACACCTTGCTCCAAGATTGATTCCTGCATAAATGGCCTAACCTCTTTTGAGATGTTCTACCCGCACAACCAAGCCCCGAAGGCGACAAATAATTTCTCGCCACAGAGGACACAAATTGCCCAATCCAGGGCCAAAAGGGCGAACAATGTAGCTTGAAAGACCGTGAATCGCAACAAAAAGCGGTGCAGGCGATCCCCCTAAATCACAGCCAAATCATTGAAAAATCTGAATATTTACCGCTCAAATAACCGTTAATCACGCAATCTGGCTGCATTTTTGTACGGCTCCCGCGTAAAATGCGCGCCCCGGAAGCTTCTCCATATACACGCAACCACTTCCTTAATCATGCGAATACTCCTGGCTCCAATGGAAGGCGTGGTCGAACATCACGTCCGCGACCTGCTCACCCGCATCGGCGGTCTGGATAGCTGCGTCACTGAATTTATTCGGGTCACTGATCAGAAACTTCCATTGCGAGTTTTTCAACGCTACGCCCCGGAGCTTGAACAGGGCTGCAAAACCCCGGCAGGTATACCGGTAAAAATTCAACTGCTGGGCAGCAAGCCGGAACCCATGGCCATCAATGCTCAGGAACTGGTGCGTTACGGCGCAACCGCCATAGATCTGAATTTTGGCTGTCCTGCAAAAACCGTGAATTCCCACGAGGGCGGCGCCTGTCTGCTGCGCCAGCCGGACAGGGTCTACCGGATCATCAAGGCTGTGCGCGATGCCCTGCCCGCTCATATACCCGTCTCCGCCAAGATTCGACTCGGCTATGAAGACAGATCCAGCTATCTGGATAACGCTCAGGCAGTGGAAGCGGCGGGTGCCAGTGAACTGGTGGTACATGCACGCTCCAAGGCCGATGGCTACAAGCCTCCGGCCTACTGGCATTACATCGCCGATATCAAGGCGCGCCTGAAGATTCCAGTGGTAGCCAACGGTGAGATTTGGTCAGTGGACGATTATTTGCGCTGCCGGGAAGAATCCGGCTGCGAGGATGTGATGCTGGGAAGAGGACTGCTGGCCTGTCCGGATCTGGCCCGCCAGATCAAGGCCCATCTGCAGGGAGAGGCTTATCAACCCATGAGCTGGAAACAGGTCTGCCAGATGCTGCTCGACTACTATCGCCTGACCCTGCCACTCTACGCAGAACACAACTGCGGCAACAGGGTAAAACAGTGGCTGATGTATTTGCGGCTTCACTATGCACAGGCGGGCGAAGTGTTTGAACAAATCAAACGCCTCACCTCACCCACAGAACTGGATAGTGCCTTGAGTCTGGCCGTTGTCGCTGCCGACAAGCCGGAAGTCCCGACGCTGGCAGCAAGCGGAAATTAAAACCAGTAACCGTCTACACGGGGGCCTTCAACTGCCATAAACCCCGTCATTTTGCCTCGGGTGACAACTCTGTGGTTCAACACCACCAACCTGAGCAAGGTCAACATAACTACTCCTGATAATTTAAAAACAAAAAAGCCCACACCCCTGCGGGGATGTGAGCTTTATTATCATTGTGTGCTGATTGGCGCCTATTTTACTGCCAGCTTCTGATGTGCGCCAGCGGGATTTCACTTTTTGAATGTAAAAAAATTGGCAATAAAAAAGCCCGCAATTTGCGGGCTTTTGGCGTATGGCGCACTCGGGAGGATTCGAACCTCCGACCGCTCGGTTCGTAGCCGAGTACTCTATCCAGCTGAGCTACGAGTGCGTTGTTGAGGCGCGCATTCTATTGATCAGTCCCATATGAGTCAAGCAGTTAGATCGAAATTATCTGAAACTTTCGATGCATTTGACGGCTTTGCTCAAAGGACCATCAGATTGCGCAGCCAACAATCAGACTGCAATAAAAAGCCCGGATCAACCGGGCTTTTTGAATTGGCGGTGAGGGAGGGATTCGAACCCTCGATACCTTGCGATATACACACTTTCCAGGCGTGCTCCTTCGGCCACTCGGACACCTCACCATGTAAAACTTGCGCGATTGATTACCCCCTGGGGGCCCTCGCGAAGGGGCGCCAATTTACACAAAAGCCCCATCAAACGCAATCTTAAAGCGAGGGCCAGGAAGCAAAAAAATCCTCGCTGTTCACACTGGGCGGTTCCCCTGCCGGAGTCTCTGGCGTACCTATATATAGAAAGCCCACCAGATGCTCCCGCTCGCCCAGCCCCAGCCCCTTTCGCACATGCGGGTGATAGGCCATATCTCCTGTACGCCAGACGGCGCCCAGCCCCAGTGCAAAGGCCGCCGTAATCATGTTTTGTGCGGCAGCTGCCGCCGAATACTGTTGTTCAATCTCGGGGACCTTGGGGTGCTCCTGACAACTGGCAATAACCGCCACTATCAGAGGTGCACGCAGTGGCATGGCCTGAAAGCGCGCGAGCGCCGACTCACTGATTTGCGGATCATCCGCCCGAGCCGCTTCCACAAAGAGGTCTCCCAGAGCCTTCAACCCTTCATTTTCGATCAGCAGGAAGCGCCAGGGGCGCAGGCGGCCGTGGTCGGCGGCACGCAAGGCTGCGGCAAACATAGCCTTGCGCTGGGTTGAATCAGGCCCTGGAGCTGTCAGTCTGGCCTGGGATACCCGGTTGTGGAGCGCCTCTAATGCATTCATCAGTTCTACCCTTGGTCTATAAACAGAGATCAACATTATAAATGCCACCCTCAGGACGCGAGAATTCGCATATAGAGGGGGGCTGTACCATAATCACATAACCAAAAATAACCAAATTTCAGATTCTAATACCATGCAGCTGTCCAACCTCATACTGCTGACACTTGCCGAGGTGTGCCTGGTGCTGATCTTTATCAGCGGCCTGCTGCTATTTCAGATACTGAAACAGCGCAAGACCATTCGCCGGCAGCAGGACAAGCTTGAGGAGGTTCTGCGGGAACTGAGAAGACTCAAATTGCCGCCTCCGCCCGCTGCGCCGGGCACCAGCTACAAAACCTATCTTCAGTCGCAGCAGACAGCCACTGTCAAACGCTTGCAGGGCACCTACCCCAATTTCTCCCTTGAGAACCCAGCCACGGAGGCCGACAGTCCGGAAGCCCGCGCGCTGGCGCTGCGACTGCAGCTGCTGCAAATTGAGGAATCCGCCATTGAGAAGGGCGACGGCCCGCTGAAAATCAACTGGCAGTATCTGGAAACCCAGTTGGCAAACCTGCTGACCAGACCCACAGAGCCTGCGCCATCGTCCGCCAACACCGAGGACATTGAAACCTACAAAAAGCGGATTGAGAATCTCGAAAAATTCAAAACACTCTTCTTCGATATGGAACGTCAGTGGCAGATAGCTCAGGCCCAGTCTGAAGACTACCACGCCAAACTCTCCGCGCTGGCGGGAGATATGGGCGCATCGGACAACTTTATCGATCTGCTCGGCAAATATCAGACTGTTTATCAGGGATTAAACCAAAGCTTTGTCTATGGTGCGGGTGACATGTCCAAACCTGCAGAAAGCGAAATAGAAATAGTCACCGTCACCCGCATAGATCCTCGCGCGGGAGAGGAAATCATCCGGTTGCGCAACGTGGCCGCAGATCAGCACCGGATTATCAATCAGCTGCAGCGCAAACTGGATCAGGCCGCCACCGCTGAAGCGCGGGAAGAAGTTATTGTCGAGCTCCAGCAGCAACTGCAACGCCAGACGCGCTTTGTACAGGAATCGGAAACCTGCATAAGACTGCTGGAAGATGAACTTTCAGCCGCAGGAGAAAAAATTGTCCAGCAGCAACGACAGCTGAGCAGCTTTCAGGCCGAACGCGAGGAAACCGCCAAAGCCAAGGCCACCCTGGAAAAATTCACGCTGGAAAGCAAGGAGCTGGTGAAAACCCTGCTGGATCTTGAAAGTGAAAATGCGGAACTCAAGCGTAATCTCAAGGATGCGACACCTGATATGTTGAAAAATGATCAGGCGGCTGAAACCGATACCACCGAACAACTGGTTTCTGCCAGGGAAGCGCTCAAGACCATGGAAACCAGGTACTCTGCACTGGAACGGGAATACGCACTGCTGGAGGAAAAATACCTTGAACTCAAGATGAAATAGGCACTCGTGGACAATTTGTGCTAAAAGCCATCTAATAGAGTGTCCAGTTGTTCTCGGTTGCGCTTTCAATAATTAATGCAGCGGAATAAGCCACAGGTTTTTATAACATAATGACCAGCACATCCCCCGTCAAAGAACCACAGACAGAGTCACCTCTACAGCAGTACTATTTCCGTGCAATCGTTTGTTTTGCGGCGGCGGGAACTCTGGCTTCTTTTATTAACTGGGACAATATTTCCTATCTGCTGGCTGGCGCCATCATCTTTGTGCTGATCTATGCCTACGCCACCTATCACTTTACACACAAGCTTCCGCCTGAATCTCTCGCCCGTGTGGGGCGCTGGCTTTCCTACTGTGATGCGGCACTGATCGGTATAGTCCTCAGTCTGACCAATTTCAGTATTCTCCCCTGCATTCTTTTTCTCACCATGATTCAGTTCAACGCGCTGTTGAGCGGTGGATTGCGCAAGCTGCTGGAAGACAATGCGGCTTTTGGTTTGGGAGTACTGGCCAGTCTGATCATTCACAGACCACAACTGATGCTGAGCGGTAGTATCGAAATCAGTGCCGCCAGTCTGATCGGTATCATCACCTATTTCCTGATTTACGCCATTTACATGCATCAACGCTTCCGCAAGCTGTTGCTCAGTCAACAACTGCTGGAAAACGAACAGAAATGGCACAAGATTCGCGCCTACAAACTGTCCCGCTATCTACCGCCCACTGTCTGGAAAGCAATCAATCAGGGCAAGGATGAAATGCTGCAGGCGGAGCGCAAGAAAATTACCGTGTTTTTCTCCGACATCAAGAACTTCAGCCAGCTGGCGGAGGAAATGGAAGCCGAAGCGCTCACCGAGCTGCTCAACCATTATCTGACTGAAATGTCGAAGATAGTCACCCAACACGGCGGCACCATCGACAAGTTTATCGGCGACGCCATCATGGTTTTTTTTGGTGATACCAACAGTCAGGGTGTTAAAGGCGATTGTCTGCGTTGCGTATCCATGGCCATTGCGATGAAGAAGCGCATGAAATCCCTGCAGCAGGAGTGGTACAACCAGGGCATCAAAAAACCCTTGCAGATTCGCATGGGGATCAACACCGGCTACTGTACTGTGGGCACCTTCGGTACATCAAGCCATCTGGACTACACAGTGTTGGGCACTCAGGTCAACCTTGCCAGCCGCCTGGAATCAGCTGCTGACCCGGATGAAATTTTGATTTCCCACGAGACCTGGTCACTGGTAAAGGACCAAGTGCTCTGTCGGGACAAGGGTGAGATTCAGGTGAAAGGTTTTGCTCAACCAGTCAAGGTCTATCAGGTGGCTGATTTCCGCAAGGAACTGGGCAAAAATCAAACCTACTTTGAAGACAGAGCCGAAGGCTTTTCCATGTATCTGGATCTGGACAAGATCCGCAACTACGACAAGGAAAAGGTGATCGATTCCCTCGAAAAAGCAGCGGCCAAGTTGCGCGAAAAAGTAATCGTCTGATATCAGACAGCTACTGTCTGAACAGGCGCACAGTTTCAGGCTGCCTGCCGGGTGCCGATGAACGATAGGGATTGATATCCAATCCGCCGCGACGCGTATAGCGCGCATAAACACTTAGATACTCAGGCAGGCATACCTGCATGATATCGGCAAACATCCGCTCCACGCAGTGCTCGTGAAAATCCTGATGCTCCCGAAATGAGACTATATAAGCCAGCAGACTCTGATGATCTATTGGTCTGCCGCGATAATGAATGATCACACTGGCCCAATCGGGTTGTCCCGTTACAGGGCAATTGGTTTTCAGCAAATCCGAGTAGACACACTCATCAACCTGAGCACCCTCCCCCAATCTGAGCAGACTTGAATCCGGGTGATACAAGGGATTGTCCAAAGGCAGCTGATCCAGACACACTCCCTTGACAGAATTACAGGGTAGATATTCATCAAGAGCAAAAAACTGCACAGCAACCTGGGCACCTGCCGCCGCACTCAGATCCTGTTCCATGCGCTGAATAACTTCATCAGTCGACGCAAAACGGGACTGATTGTAGGAGTTCAAATAAAGCTTGAAGGACTTGGATTCAATAATGCACTGGCTTTCGCAAGGAACACGAAACTCCGCAATCGCCACGCTGGGCTTGCCGGAAGCATCCAGCCAGGAGATTTCATATCCGGTCCAGATATCAAATCCGTAAAACACAGGTACCGGTTTGGGCAGCTGTTCACGCGAAAGATCACGCGCAATTGGGAACAACAGCTCAGGAGCATACTGACTCGGGTAACTGGTTGCTCGCCCCAGGGGACTTTGATCTATAGCCATGACTTTTCTCCTAGGACCTCAGGCGCTTGCCATGCTTAAGCAGATACAGACACACGCGGAAAAGCACCACAACACCCAATAGCACACCTGCAAAAGCCCAAACCACACTCACATCACTGACACCCAACATGCCGTAGCGAAAGGCGTTAACCATGTGCAGTATGGGATTGAAATAGGAAATACTCTGCCAGGGCTCCGGCAGCAGGCTTACTGAATAAAAGACTCCGCCAAAGTAAGTCAGGGGCGTGAGAATAAAAGTGGGCACTATGGAAATATCATCAAAGCTGTTGGCGTAAACCGCATTGATCAATCCGGCCAGCGAAAACAGGGTTGCAGTCAACAACACAAACACCAGCGTGATACCCCAGTGGTACAGAGGCAGATCGGTAAACAGCAACGCCAGTAAGGTGACCAACACACCTATCACCAGCGCTCGCGCCACACCACCTGCCACATACCCCAGTAAAATGATGTAGTTGGGAGTAGGCGATACCAGCAATTCCTCGATACTGCGCTGAAATTTGGCGCTGTAAAACGAGGAGACCACATTGGAATAGGCGTTGGTTAACACCGCCATCATAATCAGGCCGGGCGCAACAAATTGCGCGTAATTGAGACCGTTCATCTCACCAATTCGGCTGCCGATCAACTTGCCAAAAATGACAAAGTAGAGCGTCATGGTGATAACTGGAGGCAAAAGTGTCTGCACCCAGATGCGCGTAAAGCGTCTGACTTCCTTGCTCAGAATACTGTTGAAGGCCACCCACTGCTGCATCAGATTCATTGTGCAGCCTCCCCGTCACGACGATGATTGCTGACGAGGGAAACAAAGAGTTCTTCGAGTCGATTGGCCTTGTTGCGCATACTGACTACCTGTATCTGCTGCTCGGAAAGCGCGGAGAATACCGGATTGAGAGATTGCCCCTTCTCGATTCCCACTTCAAATGAATGTTCATCCAACTGACGGAAGACATAGCCTTCCACCACCGGCATCTGCTGCAGGGATTCGGCGGTATCCAGAATAAACACCTCGCGATTCAGTTGCTGCAAGAGTTTGCGCACGCTGGTGTTCTGAATAATCTCGCCGTGATCAATGATAGCCACATGCCGGCACAGGCTTTCCGCCTCTTCGAGATAATGAGTGGTGAGAATGATGGTTGTACCAGCGGCGTTGATTTCGCGCAGAAAATCCCACATGGAACGGCGCAGTTCTATATCTACACCTGCGGTGGGCTCATCGAGAATCAACAACCTGGGTTCATGTACCAGAGCGCGGGCGATCATCAGACGGCGCTTCATACCACCGGACAACATGCGCGCCTGCGTATGGCGCCTGTCCCACAGCGCCAGACGCTGTAACAGATCCTGGGTTCGTTTGATCGCCTGGGAGCGGGGAATGCCATAGTAGCCCGCCTGCTGCAACACTATGTCCTCAACCTTTTCAAACACCGAAAAATTGAATTCCTGCGGCACCACTCCCAGCATCTGCTTGGCGCGGGAAAAACTTTCATCTATGTCGGCATCAAAGATTTTTATCTGCCCGGACGTCTTGCGCACCAGCGAGCTGATAATGCCGATCAGCGTGGATTTTCCGGCACCGTTTGGCCCGAGAATCGCAAAAAAATCACCGGGCTTAACCTCCAGACTCACGCCCTTGAGCGCCTCCAGACGATTGTCGTAAACCTTGCGAACATCCTGAATGGATAGTGCTGCCGTCATAATGAAAACCTTGCGATCTGATTCAGCGGAGGAGGGTCAGTGTGGGGCAGGATGATATACGCCGCAACAGCAAGTGCAAACCACCGGATACCGGCGTTTGAACTGACTAAGAAGATGAGGAGAAAAACTGGAGCGGGAAACGAGACTCGAACTCGCGACCCCGACCTTGGCAAGGTCGTGCTCTACCAACTGAGCTATTCCCGCAATGGCATCCCCTAGGGGAGTCGAACCCCTGTTACCGCCGTGAAAGGGCGGTGTCCTAGG
>Ga0182793_1000387_pt1 | contig 36113 bp, 29 predicted proteins | sample Passage237A_FD_130498 | JGI IMG/M metagenome (GOLD analysis project Ga0182793, IMG submission 130498) | Cellulose adapted compost microbial communities from Newby Island Compost Facility, Milpitas, CA, USA - Passage2 37A (version 2) (version 2) ... | reverse complement strand
CGCGGAGTTGTCCCCGGCTTGCGTTTTTGCCGGGACGCCGCGGCCGGGGGGAGAGATGGAGCACGAGATCGCCGCGCGCGGGGGGGAGCCACTCCACGGGGTTCACGTTGTAGAGGCGGCTCGTGTCGATGTTGGGATTTTTCCAAATGTCTTCGCAGATGGTGATGCCGATGCGTTTGCCTCGATGGGTGATGATGCGCGGATGGCTGGCGGCTTCGAAGTAACGATCTTCGTCGAAGACATCGTAAGTCGGGAGGAGGCATTTGCGGCCGATGACTTGGATTTCGCCGTTTTGGCAAAACGCGGCGGCGTTGAAGAAACGTCGGCCGGCGGGCGCGGGATTCGTTTCGACGAAACCGATCAACGCGGGCACATCGCCGATTGCGTTGGCGATTTCGGTAAGCGATTCTTCGTTATCCGAGACGAAGCGTCGCTTGAACAACAAGTCGCGCGGAGGGTAGCCGCAAACGATCAATTCTGGAAAAACGACCAGCTCGGCGCCGCGCGCGCCGAGGTCGCGATAGGCGTCGAGAATCTTGCGGCGATTTCCGGCGAGGTCGCCGACGATGGGATTGAGCTGAGCCAGTCCGATGCGCATGGGGCAATGAGCTTCGAGGTTCCCTGCAAAAGCGCAACTCCGAGCACTTTTCGCGTGTCAGACGAAGCGTCCGGCGAATCCCGCCTTGCACCGCGCGACGAGGGATGGCTTTTGCTGAGATAATGAACGTTTTGTCCCGCGCTGTTTTTGTTCTCTCCGCTGTTGTTTCGACGCTCAGTGTTTCTGCGCAACAAGCGCTGACCCTCGAAGGTGTTTTCGCGGAGGTGGAGCGGGTGAATCCGAATGTGTTGATCGGACGTGAAGCGGTGGCGCAAGCGATCGCAGCGGCGGAGCAGCAACGCGCGGGCCTGCTCCCGCGCATTTCGCTCGATGCGCAGCAACGTCGCACACAATCGGTGCAGATTTCCGACGGCACTCCGGTCGAGCAATCGCCGGTGAATCGCTTCGATGGAAAACTCACGGGCAATGTGCCGCTGCTGAATCCCGCGCAAATCGCGACGTATCGCGCTGCGCGCAAGAGCGCGGCTGTCGCGGAACTCGATCAGCAACAAGTGGTGCAAACCGTGCTCGCGGCGGTCGCGGAGGCGTACTTCGGCCACATGCGCAATTTGCAGCGTATTGATGTTTTGGATGCGAACATCCGTCGCGCGCAGGAGCTGCTCGATATGGTGCAGCTGCAGTTCAAGGCGGGTACGGTGACGCAGATCGATCTCACGCGTGCGGAAGCGCAGCTCACGATCGCGCAACAGGCGCGTTTGCAGCAGGACACCGCGGTGTATCAGAGCGAGTTGCAGCTGAAGCGTCTGCTCGATATCGATCTTTCCGCGCCGCTCACGCTGGCGGGTTTCGAAGTGGTGCGCGTGGCGCCGGACGTATTTGCGAGCGATGCGGAGCGGCAGCTCATGGAGCGGCGTCCGGATTATCAGCGCGCCTTGAAGGCCGCGGAGCAAAATCGCGAGCTTGTGCGCGCGGCGGGTCGTCAACGCTGGGGCGCGCTCAGCGCGATGGGCGAGTATGGATACGCGACCTCTCGCGCTTTTGACGGAAACGAAAAAAATGCGTGGTTCGGCGGCGTGTCGTTGTCGGTGCCGTTATTCGACGGCATGCGCATCGGCGCTGATCAACGCGTGGCGCTCGCGCAGCAACGCGCGCAGGAACTGCGTGTGCGCGCACTCGAATCGCAGATCCCCGCGGAGATCCGTCTGGCGGTGCAGGATGCGCGTTCGCGCAATGCGCAGATCACCATCGCGGAGCGCAATCTCGCGTTGGCCGAGGAGCAGTTGCGCTTGGCGAAAATCCGTTTCGAAGGCGGCGCGGTGGACAATCGCGAAGTCATCGAGGCGCAAAACAGCCTCGCGGTCGCGAGCGACAATCTCCTCGAGGCGGTATATCAGTACAATCTGAGCCGCGTGGAGCTCGCGCGCGCGCGCGGCGATGTGCGTTCGATTTTGGCGGAACGCGCGCGTTGAGCGCGTGGTGCCCGGATCGGTTGCGATAAAAGATTGCCGGGGCGGGCGAGGGCGCTGCTTGATGCGCATTTCCCATGGCCGCGCCGTCTTTGATCCTCGCATCCGCCTCGCCGAGGCGGAAACAACTGCTCGCCGAAACAGGCCTCGCGTTTGAGGTCGTGGTGGCGGACGTGACGGAGCACGAAGATCCTTCGACGGATCCGCGCGTGATGGTGACGCACAACGCGGCGTTGAAGGCCGATTGGGTCGCGCAGCGGCATCCGGAGGCGTTTGTGCTCGGTGCGGATACGACGGTGTTCATCGACGAGCGCGTGCTCAACAAACCCGCCGACCTCGACGAGGCGCGCCGGATGTTGCGCCAACTTTGCGGCCGCACGCACACGGTGTTCACCGGGGTGGCATTGCGACGTCTCGCGGACGGCCTGCGCATCGACGAAGGTGTGACGAGCGAAGTGACGTTCAAGGCGTTCGACGACGCGGTGATCGATGCCTATTTTAAGATCGTGAATCCGCTCGATAAAGCCGGCGCCTACGGGATCCAGGAAGGGCGCGAATTGATCATCGCCGGGTGGCGAGGATCGTTTTCCAACATCATGGGACTTCCGATGGAAGCGACGAAACAAATGCTGACGCGCTGCGGTCTGCTGCGTTGAGCTTCATCTTTCAACCGCCACATGAGCCTTTTGCTGGAACGCCCCGATCAGGAGCAAACGTCGATCACCACCGCGCGTGGATTGTTCGAGGCGGGTGATCGCGGCCGCTCGATCCAAGTGGGGTTGGTTCTGGCGATCTTCGTTTGGTTCTTCCTGTTGTTTGTCTTCGGAGTTTTCGCGAGGCACCTGAACGAAAAGGCTATGCTCGAAGCGGCGTCGTTGGAACGCCCGGATCCCATGTTTGAAGTGGAGCTCGAACCGGAGCCTCCGCCCGAGCCACCGCAGCCGACTCAGTTCGTCGAGGTCAATCCTGACGCGCCGGAGAACACGCCGGATAATACCCGCAACTTCGGCGCGCAAAATCAGCAAGTGGCTCAGGAAGTGCCCACGCCCGACGGCAAGAGCGATCGTCCCGCGACCGAGGGCAAACCCGATCATGAATCCAATCAGATTGTGAGCGGCGAGCTCACGCCGCCCGAATTTGCACCCCCACCGGCGCCTCCGCCCACGCCCGAGGTGATGCAGGGCGAATCCGCCGCGCAGGCGCAACAGGAGCAGAATCCACTTGTCGGCACCGAGAGGGATGTGGGCGAAAGCGAAACGGGATTTGGTTCGCAGCTCGCCGATCCGTCGGAAAATCCCACGGACGTTCCCGAAAAGGTCGAAGGCCAGCCCGATGTTTCCGCGCGTTCCGGCGCATCGCAGATTGTTGTGCCGCGCATCGATCCCACGCAGCCGCAACCCCGTCCGCGGCTCGGGCCGCGCGCACGCCCGGCGATTTTGGCCGAGAACAAACTCGGCACCGACAACATCGGACCTATCGCTTACGACGCGCGCTGGTCGCCATACGGACAGTATTTGCAGCAGTTGATCGAAACGGTGCAGGTGCAGTGGGAGCGACTCCTGCGCGAAGCCCGCGTGATGCCCCCGGCGGGTTCGCAGGTCACCGTCAAATTCATCCTCGGAAAAGACGGCACCATTGAGGAAATCGTCGACGTCCACGGCACCGGCGGCACGCAGTATGAACGCATCTGTGTTCTGGGAATCACGAGCCGTTCGCCGTACGGCAAATGGTCGGAAGAAATGATCGCCGTGCTCGGCGAACGTCAGGAACTCACTTTCTCGTTTTTCATCCATTGAGTGCGTCCAGAAATGTTTTTTGGAGCAGGCTCCCGCTTGGGCCTGAGGTGAGTTTGTTGGCAGTCGATGCGAATGGACTCGCGGCGTTTTCCAAACCCGCCGGCGTGTTGTCGCATCCGAACCGCATCAGCGAACAGCCGCGTTCGTTGCTCACCGTGCGCTACGTGGAAGACGGCGAGTATTACGAATGGGATCAGCCTGAAGACGACGAACCGGCCGCGCCGGGCGAAAAGAAGCCGACCGTGCGTCGCCGGCTGTGGTTGTTGAACCGGCTCGACTCCGGCACGTCGGGCGTGCTGCTCGTGGCGTCCTCGCAAAAACTCGCGGACACCATCCGCGCGCTGTTTCAGCAACGCCATGTGCGCAAGGTCTACAACGCGCTCGTTTTTGGCGTGCCCTCGGAGTCGAAGCAGATCTGGCGCGACCGCCTCGCGATTCAGAAAAAGGGCGCGCAGATCCGGACCGTCACCGGCGGAAATGTGCCGTCGGAGTCCCACATGCGAGTGCTCGCGCAGAGACGGACGGGCGTGCCGCTGGCGTTGTTGCAACTCGAGCCGAAGACCGGGCGAAGCCACCAACTTCGCGTGCAATGTGCCCATCGCAAACTGCCCATCGTGGGCGACGCGACCTACGGCGATTTCCGGGCCAATCGTGAGTTTGCGAAAGCAACCGGGCAGAAACGCCTCTTCCTGCATTCGCTGGAAACGAGCTTTAGCTATGCCTTTGAGGGAAGAGAATTTTCCTTCGCAGCCAAAGCGCCGCTGCCGCCGGAATTTTTACCCTGAACGCGGAACCGGGAACTGCGAAGAGTGGTTGAGTGCGGGCTTTACGTGCCGATGAAGTCCTGCCTACGGTCGAAACACGCTTTTCCCGGCCCTGTGCCCTCACACGCATGATCCGTCATTCTGTTCTCACCCTGGTTGCTCGTCTAAAAACGTTCGTCGGATGGGGCCTCGCATTTGGGTTGCTGACGGCCCCGGTCTTTGGGCTCAGCACGTTGAAGTTGAAAAACGGCGCTGTGATCCAAGGCGACATCCTTGCCGAGCGGGCCGATCGCGTTGTGCTCGATCTGGGCTTCACGGTGTTGACCGTACCGCGCGACGAGATCGATCGCATCACCGCGGAAAACGCGCCTGAAGCCGCGGAGGACGAGTCTTCCGGCGATCTTTATCGCACGTCGTCCGGACGTCCGGTGCTCACGGTGAAGGAAAACGTCGAACGCGTCGCCGAAGCGGTCGTGCAAGTGCGCACGCCGGTGGGACTCGGCTCGGGGTTCATCATTCATCCCGGCGGTTACGTGATCACCAACGCCCACGTCGTGGCCGGCGAGTATTCGATCACGATCACCCAATTCCGCCGCGGCACCGCCGAGCTCGATCGCGCGGTGTATAACAAAGTACGCATCATCGCGCTCGATTCGCAGCTCGACCTGGCGTTGCTGAAAATCGACGACCTGCCGGAAGGCGTCACGCTGCCGACGGTGTCCATCGGCGACTCCAACGCGTTGACCGAAGGCCAGACCGTTTTTGCCATCGGCAGTCCGCTCGGCCTCGATCGCACCGTGTCGCAAGGCATCGTGAGCAGCCGCAATCGTCCGATGGGACCGCAGCTCTACATTCAGACGACGACACAGATCAACCCCGGCAATTCCGGCGGCCCGCTTTTCGATCTGCGCGGCGAGGTTATCGGCGTGAACAACATGAAGGCGATGATGGCCGGCATCGAGGGACTCAATTTCGCGATCCCCTCGAGCGTGTTGAAAAACTTTCTGCGCAATCGAGACGCGTATGCGTTCGACGCGCGCAACCCCAATTCCGGTTACCGCTATCTCGAACCTCCGCGTCCGGTGAAGGCACCTGCGGTCCGCAACTGAACTTCTGGCGACGGAGCAAAAAATCCCCCTCGGAGAGGGTCTACGTCTCCAAAAACTGAATACATCCCCAAGTCATACCTATGAACCTAATCGCCAGGACTATTTCCGCCGCCGCGCTCGCGGGCGCCACGGCGCTTTCGTACGCGGCCGGACCGTTGGTCAACCTGATCGGTGACCAAGCGCCCTTTATCGCGACCATCGATGTGCCCGACCTCGTTAAAAGCTGGAAAAACAGCCCGTGGACCAAGCTGGGCAACGATGCGCAAATGCAGCGCTTTATCGCGCCGATTCTCGCCAAGGCCGACTTCGACGAGGTCGATGCCAAGGTGAAGGCCGAAACGGGGCACAGCCTGGCGGAATTGTCTGAGTTGCTGACCGGCGGCGCGTTGATCGCGCTCACGCATTTCGACGCGGCATGGTTCGAAGAAGACGCTGCCGTTCCGCCGATCTTGTTTGCCGTCGAGATCGGCAAGAACGGTTCGAAGATCGAAAAGATCATCACCGCTGCGCGCGAGAAGAGTGAACTCAGCTTCGTCGAAACCGAAGACTTCGCCGGCGTCACGCTGAACATCGAAAAGAAACGTCCGGACGAATCGGAGGATTCCGAAAACGAAGAAGAGATCGGCGACGATAACAAAGAGTTCATCTGGGCCATCACCGACGGCGTGTGGTTCGGCAGTCCGCACAAACAAACCGTCATCGCGGCGATCGACGCGCTCAAGAATGGCGGTGCGGATCAGGCGTTCGGCAAGTCCGCGACCTACCTCAAATGGAACGACGCGGCCGAGGGCGCTCAGGTGCGCTTCTTGATCAACTTCCGCGCGTTTATTCCGCAGTTGCAGGAGTGGATTGTTCAAAAAACGGCTCAAGAACCGCCGGCCAATCCCATGATGAATCCGACGGCCATCATTCCCGCGCTCGGAGTCGATGCGTGGGAGCAATTGTACATGAACTTCGGCATCCAACGCGACGCCACGGTTTCTTCGGGAGGTTTCTCGTTCGCCGAAGAACGCGGTCTGTTGAAAATTTTCTCTTATGGGGAAGGCCCGGTGGCGCGTCCCTCGTTTATCCCCGCCGGTTGGGTGCAGGCCGGCATGGCCAAGTTCAGTTTCAAAAAAGCATACGCGGCGCTCGAAGAAATGATCGGCGCGTATAACCCCGGCGTTCTCGGTCTTGGACAGATGTACCTGCATCAGTTCAGCGAGCAGACCGGCGTCGAACTCAAGCGCGACTTCTTCGGCAACTTCGGCGACGATTTGCTGAGCGGTTATGCGATGCGTCCGGGCGCGACCGAAGGGACGGTGGAAGACTTCGATCAAGTCGTCGGTATTTCCTTGGCGGATACAAAAGCGTTCACCGCCGCGCTCGATGGTCTCCTGAAAGCCGCGGGCCCGCAGGCGGAGAAGGCGATCACCAAACGCGATTATCTCGGCACGACGATCCACACGGTGCCGGTGCCCGCGCAACCGGGCCGTTCGCTGAGTTTTGCCATCGCGAAAAACTACCTGTTTTTCAGCATCGGTACGCCCGCCGGCATTGAAGGTGTACTCCAAGACACGCCCGCGTTCTTCGAACGCCGCGACGTGAAGCAGGCGCTCGAGTCCGCTCCCGGCAACGCCAGCAGCTTCTCGTACACCGACGGCCCGGCGTTTCTTGCTGCGCTGATGAAGACTTTTGCCCAAAGCGCGCAACAGAGCGCTGCCGCGCAAGGCGCCGAGGACGCCGCCGAGGTTTTCGACGTGTCGGCCACACCCGACAAGGCGACCTTCTCGAAGTACTTCGGCGACGGCGAGGGCTACCTCACGCGCGACAGCCGCAGCTATTTCTACAAAAGCATCCTCAAGCATAACCAGTGAGCCGTTTCCGCCTCCTCCGTCTCCTAGCCGTTTCCCTCTGGGCTGGTGGCTGTGCAGCCGCCAAGCCCGATGCCGCGGTGGCCGAACCACCGGTGACATTGCGCGGGCCGGAGGTGGCGAAACTCGATTGGAACACCCGCGCGCTGCAGGTCGCGGATCTCGATGGTGATGGTCGCATGGATCTCGCCGTCGCGAACAACGACCGCAGTGCGATCGATATTCTTTATCAGCTCAAACCTGGCGAGAAACGGCCGGAGCCCGCGCGCTCCGTGCGCACCAATCGCTGGGAGCCGGTCATCGAGGACGCGCGTTTTCGCAAAGCCTCGGTGACGACCGGCGTCACGGTGTTTGATCTCACCGTCGGCGATTTTAACGGCGACGGGCGTATCGACCTGGCGTATACAGGCGATCCTCACGCGCTCACGCTGCGCTTGCAACAAGCGGACGGCGGCTGGTCGGAGAAACGCATTCCCGAAGCGCCGACGCCGCTTCAGTTCGTCGGCTCCATGCGTGCCGGTGACATTAATGGCGACAAACGCACGGATCTTGTGCTGATCGGTACGAAGGAGATCGCGTACTTCGAACAACAGAAAAACGGCGAACTCGCCGCGCCGCGCCGCTACGTGCTGCCCGACGAAAATTGTTACGGACTCGAACTGGTGGATGTGAATGGCGATGGTCGCACCGATCTCGTTTATCTTTGCCACAACTCGCGCGACGGACTGCGCGTGCGTCTGCAGAACAGCAACGGCGAGTTTGGTCCCGAGCTCGCGTATCCGATGAAAGGCACGCGTTGCACGCTGCAGATTCTCGCTCCGGCGACGAAGACCGAAGGCGCGATTTTTGCGTTCGCACAGGAGGCCACCGGACAGCTCGAAGTGTTTCAACTCGAGCACACGTCGTCGGCCGATGGGCAGCTCGTGTTGCGTCCGCGCGTTTTTAGTCCGCGCACCGCCGGACGCTCGCCGGCCTGTTATGCGCTCGGCGATTTTAACGGCGATAGCCAGCTCGACGTTGCGGTCGGCGATCCCGATGGCGCGCAGGTTTATCTCTATCTCCGCCAATCCGACGGCGGTTTTACGTCGCCTCAGCGTTATCCCGTTTTCTCCGACGTGCGCAGTCTCGCCGCGGCGGATTGGGACGGCGATGGCAGCGACGAACTCTTTGTCGGCAGTCCGCGCGAGCAGTCGGTCGGCGTCGCCAAATTCACCAACGGCCGTCTCGCGTATCCCCAACCGTTGCCCTTCGCGGGCAAGCCGCTCGCGATCGCTGCGGGCGATCTCGCCGCCGACGGGCGCGTGCTGCTCACGGTGTTGCGCGAAGAGAAGGGGAAACGTCACATCGAGATCTGGGCGCGCAGCGAAGATAGCGCGGAACAGCTGAAGACTTTTGAACTGCCTGGACTGAAAACCGATCCACGTGCGATTCGACTCATCGATGCGAATCAAGACGGACGCCTCGATATCGCGGTGTTCACGCCGATGGATGCGATGCGGTTGCTGGTGCAGGGCGACGAACTCGCGTTCACCGATCTTTCCACGACGCCTGGTTTTCGCAAAGGGCTTGTCGATAATCTCGATGCGGCGGCCGTTTCCACCGGCGATCTCGATGGCGATGGGAAAGCGGAATTGGTTGCGAGCGTGAGCAGCTTCGCCCGGGCGATGCGCGTGCAAGACGGCGAGTTGACCGTCGTCGATCAGTTCAACGCGCGCGATTCCTCGGCGGAAATCGCCACGTCGTTGATCGTGAAATCTCGCGACGGAAAACGCACCGAGGTGATCTTGTATGATCGCAAGGGCGAGCAATTTCAAGTGCTCCGCGCAAATGCGCAGGGACTCTTCGAAGTCGCCGATTCCGCACCTGCCGGGAAAATCGACGTGCTCGGCGCCGAAGTGCGCGCAGCGCCCGGTGGCGGCAGTGAAGCGTTCTTCTTTGGGCGCGATCGCTTCTGGTGGATTCCGCTCGGCCAATCAGATCATGCGCTGGCCACGCTTTCGACCCACGCGACCGATCTCCCGGATATATCGTACAGCGATATCATCGCGGGCGATTTTACGGGCGATGGTCGACCGGAGCTTGTCTGTGTGGATCCGGGCAGGAACCTCTTGGAAATCCTCAAGCGCGGCGAAGAAGACCGCTGGGAAAGCCTCATGCACTTCAAGGTTTTCGAAGTGGATCAACATTACCAAGGTCGCCGCGGATCGCCGATGGAACCGCGCGAAACGGTCATCGCCGATGTGACGGGCGACGGCAAAAAAGACCTCATCCTCCTCGTGCACGATCGCGTGCTGATCTATCCGCAAGAGTGAACTGAACGACCATGCCGTTGGTCCGTATTTGTTTTTCGAATACGCAGATCGGCTCGCTGCGGGAACGATCGGCATTTGCCGGTCTGCCGACGCGACTGGCGTTACAGCAGACTTAATTGAGGGTCTTCGGTCTCGGTTTTGACGGAGATTTTTTTCTTCGGCTTGGCCTTGGGTGAGGGAAGTTCGACGGCAGTATCGTCCGACTCGAGCCGGGCGAGAATGGTTTTGGCGCGGTCGATCACGCTGAGCGGAAGACCGGCGAGTCGGGCAACCTGAATGCCGTAGCTGCGATCCGCGGCGCCGGGGATGACACGGCGCACGAAGACGATGTCGTCGTTCCATTCCTTCACCGCGACGCAAAAGTTGCGCAGACGCGGGAGGTGTTTCTCGAGTTGCGTGAGCTCCTGATAATGCGTGGCGAACAGGGTGCGCGGGCCGCGCATCTCGTCGCGATGCAGATGCTCCACGACGGCCCATGCGATGCTCAAGCCGTCATAGGTCGATGTGCCGCGACCGATTTCGTCGAGAATGATCAGCGAGCGTGCGGTGGCGTTGTTGAGGATGTTGGCGGTCTCGTTCATCTCGACCATGAACGTCGAGTTGCCGCGTGCGAGATCGTCGCTGGCGCCGACGCGCGAGAAAATGCGATCGATCAAACCGACGCGGCACGAGCGCGCGGGGGTCCAGCAACCGATGTGCGCGAGCAGGGCGATGAGCGCGACTTGGCGAATGTACGTCGATTTACCGGCCATGTTGGGACCGGTGATCAGCGCGAGCTGTGCGTCGTCGCAGGAGAGTGATGTGTCGTTCGGAACAAACGCCTGCGTGGTTCCGCTGGCCGTGATGGTCGCGGGCGATTTGAGCATCTGTTCGACGACCGGGTGACGGCCCTCGACGATCTCAAGCATTTCGCTGTCGTCGACGACAGGTCGGCAATAGTCCCATTCGCGTGCGAGCACGGCCCAGCCGGCGAGCAAATCGAGCTCGGCGAGAACGTCGGCGGTGCGGGCGAGCGCGAGCGATTCATCGAGCACCGCGCTGACGAGCTGATTGAAAAGTTCCAGCTCGCGCGCGAGGGCGTTTTCCTCGGCGTGAAAGATCTCTTTCTCCTTCTGTTTGAGCGATTCGGTGACGTAGCGCTCGCCGTTCACCGTTGTCTGACGGCGGATGTAGTCGGCTGGGACGAGGTGCAGATTGGCCTTCGTGACCTCGATGTAATATCCGAAATTGTTTGTGAACCTGACCTTCAGACTGCGGATGCCGGTGCGCTCTTGTTCGGCGCGCTCGAGATCGGAGAGCCACGTCTTGTTGTCGGTCGTGAGCGAACGCAGACGATCGAGCTCCGGATCGTAACCGGAACGGATGTACCCGCCATCGGCGAGATCGGCCGGCAACTCGTCGGCCAACGCGGAACCGAGCAGACGCGCGAGCTCGGGCAGTTCGTGTATTTGATTTCTCAATACGGCGACCTGCGAATGGGCGGGAAACGGCGCGAGCGCCGCGCGGATCTGCGGAAGGCGGGCGAGGGTGTCGCGCACGCCGCCGAGTTCGCGGGGATTGCGCAGGCGGTTTTGCAGGCGACCGAGGATGCGCGGAATGTCGCGCACGCCCGTGAGCAGATCGCGCAAATCGACGAGACGTGTGGAGTGTTCGATGAGTTCGCCGACGATCGACTGACGACGCCGGATTTCCTCCAAATCGAGACTCGGCGCCGCGAGCCAGCGTTCGAGCAAGCGAGCGCCTGCCGAGGTTGCCGTACGATCGATTGCCGCGAGCAACGACGCGTCGCGCGTGCCGCGAGAAGACGAAAAGATTTCCAGGTTTCGCAGCGTGGTGGGATCGAGGAGAAGCGCTTGCGAACTGCGGTATTCCTGCAGGCCGCGCAGGTTTTCCGGTTTCGCGCAGAGATTTTCAGTCGCGTAATGGACGAGCGCACCGGCCGGCCCCAGCGCAGGATGTGAGGGCGTGAGACCGAAGCCCTCGAGATTAAGCACGCCGAGCGCGCTTATGACATTGCGCGCGCCTTCGTCGGTTTCGAAGTGGTATTCAGGAAGCTCGGTTACCAGACGCCCGCGCGCGAAATGATGCAGCGCGTGCAACGCCGTCTGTTCGTGCGGCGCGTTTTTCCACGCTTCGACTGCACCTTCCGGCGTGATCAACTCCGCGGGATCGAGCGCGGTGAGAACGGGCAGCAGGTTTTCCGGTCGCGCATCGGTCGCGACTTTGAATTCGCCGGTGGAGAGATCGAGCCAGGCGGCGTGCAAACCGTTTTTATCGAAGGAAAGCGCGCAGAGATAGTGGTTGCGCGTGGCGTCGAGTTGGTCGGCGGAGAGGGTGGTGCCAGGGCTGAGGATGCGCGTGAGCTGGCGTTTGACGAGTTTACCGGCTTTGGCGGGTTCGGCTTGGTCGCAGATGGCGACCTTTTTGCCGGCGGCGAGGAGTTTGCCCACGTAGTTGTCCGCCGCGTGAAACGGGATGCCGGCCATGGGTGTTTCGCCGCGCTTGGTGAGGGTGATGCCGAGGATGCGGGCGGCATCCTGCGCGTCCTCGAAAAACATCTCGTAGAAGTCGCCCAGCCGAAAAAGCAGCAAGGTATCGCGCGGCAAGCCGCGGCGCACCTCAAAGTACTGCTGCATCATCGGGGTGAGTTTCGGTTCAGACATGGAAAGATTGATTGAACCACAGAGACACGGAGGGCACGGAGAATTTTTGAAGAATTGAAATCGCGGCTCTCTGTGCCCTCTGTGTCTGCGTGGTTCAACTTTTTCATCGCGAGTTAGGCGGTGCGGGCAAGCCGCCGTTGATCGTTTTGCACGGGCTTTTAGGGTCGTCACGCAACTGGCAGTCCACGGGGGGCGATTTGGCGGCGCATTTTCATGTGCATGCGCTGGATCTGCGGAATCATGGCCGGTCGCCGCACGACTCCGTGATGACGTACGCAGCGATGGTGGACGACGTGCTGGGCTGGATGGATGAGCACGCGCTCTCGCGGGTGACATTGATGGGGCACAGCATGGGCGGCAAAGTGGCCATGCGTCTTGCCTGCGGGCATCCGGAGCGCGTCGAGCGGCTGATCATCGTCGATATTGCGCCCAAGGCCTACCTGTCGGCGGCGCACCGCTCGGAGTTTGCGGCCATGAACGAGCTCGATCTGCGTACGCTCAATTCGCGCGCGGAAGCCGAGCTGAAGTTCGAAGCACGGGTGGGAGATTGGGCGATGCGGAAATTTCTTTCGACGAATCTCGAGCGCGATGCGGAGACCGGCGCGTGGCGCTGGCAGATCAATCTGCCGGTGCTGACGGCTGCGCTGCCGGAGCTGGAGTCTAATCCGCTGGCGGAAGCCGATCGCTTCGAGGGGCCGACGGCGTTTATTCTCGGGGAAAAATCGCGGTACGTGCTGCCCGAAGATCACGCCGTCATCTCCAGTCATTTCCCGCGTTCGATGATCGAGACGATCGCCGGCTCGGGGCATAATCCCCACATGGAGAAACGCGTGGATTTCGTGCGCGCGGTTTGTGTAGGGAAATCGTGAATACAGGCGCCTTTTCGTACGAACTCGATCGCTTGAACGCCCATGCCGAGGCAGATCGGCAGGCCATGTCCGAGTGAGGATCCCGGGGAAAAAGAAAGACCGGAGACATCGCTCCGGTCTTTCTGGTGTAGTTGTTCTACGAATACGTTTTACCGTCCGCGCCGCGTGCGCCAGTGGGCCCCGGGTTTTCCTTTGGGATGGTGGCGGGGATCGCCGCCGCCAAATGCGCGGGGATTGTTCATGGGATTGCGCGGCTGCTCCTTTAACCGCGGTTTGTCGGATGGCGTGGAGGGCTTCGCTTTGTAGTCGAAACCTTCGAGCGTGAGCTGCGGGATGCGCGCGCCGATGAAACGTTCGATGTCGCGGACGTCTTTGGCGTCTTCGGGGGTGGCGAGCATGTAGGCGTCGCCGACGGCCATGGCGCGGCCTGTGCGGCCGATGCGGTGCACATAATCCTCCGGATTTTCCGGCACGTCGTAATTGATGACGTGGGAGACGCCGGCGACGTCGATGCCGCGTGCAGCGATGTCGGTCGCGACCATGACTTCGTAGCGTCCTTTCTTAAATCCATCGAGCGCTTCCATGCGCTGGTTTTGGGAGCGGTTCGCATGAAGGACGGCGACCGTATGGTTCGCGTTGCGCAGTTTGCGGGCGATGCGATCGGCGCCGTGTTTGGTGCGCGAAAAAATGATGACGCTCTGAAAGTCCGTCTTTTCGAGCAGCGCGAGCAGCAGATCGAACTTTAATTGATGCGGCACCGTGTACACGGCGTGATTCACGGACTCGTTGACGGAGCGCTGGCGGCCGATCTCGACGCGCTCGGGATTCTTAAGGGCGAAGCGTGCGATCTCTTCGATCTCCGGCGGAATGGTGGCGGAGAAGAACAGCGTTTGTCGCGACTTGGGGCAGAGCTCGACGACGCGTTTGACGTCTTTGATGAAGCCCATGTCGAGCATGCGATCGACCTCGTCGAGCACGAGCACTTCGATGTCATCGAGCTTCAGGGTTTTTTCGTGAAGAAAATCCATGAGGCGGCCTACCGTCGCGATCACGATGTCCACGCCGGCGCGAAGGTCGTTGCGTTGTTTGCCGTAGCCGACGCCGCCGTAGAGCACGGTGGCTTTGACGTCGGTGAAACGACCGAAGTCGCGGAACGCGGTTTCGACCTGCGCGGCGAGTTCGCGCGTCGGTTCGAGTACGAGCACGCGCGGATTGCCGCGCTTGTGGGGTCCGAGCCGATTAAGAATCGGCAGCGCGAACGCGGCGGTTTTTCCCGTTCCCGTTTGGGCGGAGGCGATGAGATCCTTGCCGGCAAGCACGATGGGAATCGCGCGCAACTGGATCGGCGTGGGGTCGGTGTACCCCATGGCTTGGGTACCTTTGACGAGACTGGAATGAAGCCCGAGTTTGGAAAACGGCATTGGCGTATTGCCGAAGTGCACTCGAAAAAATAGCGAGGGCAAATTTCACGCGAGTGTTCGCATGATGGCCGTGGTGAGTATTTTCTCCTCTGCTTTTCGCAAACAGCAGTGCAGTGTACGCCATGGATAAACGTAAATTCTCCGAACTCGGGCTTTCTCCCGAGATCCTCAAGGCCGTCGATAAAATGGGCTTTGAGGAAGCATCGCCGATTCAGACGGCGGTGATCCCAGTCATTCTCGAAGGCCGCGATGTCGTCGGCCAGTCCTCGACCGGTTCCGGCAAGACCGCGGCATTTGCGATCCCCGCGATCGAGAAAGTGGATACGGCCAACAAAGCCGTGCAGGTGCTCGTGCTTTGTCCGACGCGCGAACTCGCGGTGCAGGTGGCGGAAGAAGTGGCGAAGTTGTCGTTGTTCAAACGCGGGCTCCACGCGACGCCGATCTACGGAGGCCAATCGTATGATCGACAATTTCGCGCGCTCGCTTCGGGCGTGCAGGTGGTGATCGGTACGCCGGGTCGCGTGATGGATCACATGGAACGCGGCACGTTGAAGCTCGATGCGTTGAAGCTGGTGATCCTCGACGAAGCCGATCGCATGCTCGACATGGGCTTCCGCGACGACATCGAACAAATTCTCTCCGCGGTGCCCGAGGAGCGGCAGTTGTTGTTCTTCTCGGCGACGATGCCGCCCGCGATTCAGTCGCTTATCAAACGTTTCAGTCGCGATCCCGCGTGGATCAAAATCGAGGCGCTCGCGCAAAACGCGCCCAAGGTGGATCAGGTTTACTTCGAGGTGGATCGTCGCTCGAAAGTGGAAGTGCTCACGCGCCTGATCGATTTGTACGATTTTCGTTACGGCATCATTTTCTGCAGCACGAAGGTGATGGTGGATGAGCTCGACGAGCATCTCCATGCGCGCGGCTACGCGGTGGATCGTCTGCACGGCGATATCAGTCAGGCCCAACGCAATCGCGTGATGGAGAAATTCCGTCGTCGCGGTTTCGAGTTTCTCATCGCGACGGATGTCGCGGCGCGCGGACTCGACGTGGACGATCTCGAAGTCGTTTTTAATTTCGATCTGCCCAACGACGCGGAAGACTACACGCATCGCGTCGGCCGCACCGGACGCGCGGGACGCGAGGGCAGGGCGTTCACATTCGTGTCGGGGCGCGAACTCTACAAGCTGCAGAGCATGGTGCGTTATGCGAAGCTGAAGATCCGCCGCGAAAACGTGCCTTCGCTTGATCAAGTCGAAGAAGCGCGCGAGAACGTGTTCTTCGAAAAGCTGCGCGCCACGCTCAACGAAAACAAATTCACGAAACAGGATCGCATCATCGATCGCTTGCTCGATCAGGGGTACTCCAGCACCGACATCTGCTCGGCGCTGCTGCATCTCATGCAGGGTAGTGATAAAACGGATACAGGTACGACGCCGTCGTCATTCCGCGGATCCTCGTCGAACGGGGGCGATTTCGAACGTGCGCCGAAGCAGGAGCGCAAATCGTCGCGACGCGATGAAGACGAAGGCGCCTTCAACGAGCCGAAGAATCGTCCGAGTAAAGCGAAGTTCGAGCGCCCGGCGCGCACCGGACGCGAGGCGGGTTTCACCACGATTTTCGTGAATGTGGGGCGCAAGGAACTCGTGACGCCTGCGGATCTCGTCGGAAAAATCGCCGGGGTGACCCGCCTGCCGGCGAATGTCGTCGGCGCGATCGACATTCATCAACGGCATGCGTTGGTCGATGTCGCGTCGGAGCATGCGCCGCTGATCATCGAACGCTTGAACGGTATTCGTCTGAAAGGCCAGACGCTCAAGCCGGCGCTCGCGGTGGATTCGAGCGAGTGAGGCGCCGCACGGTTCAGTTGCGTGGCGGCGCGGGATCAAGCGCCCGCGTGATCGAGATGACGGCTGACCTCGTCTTGCCGCCGTGCGAGCGCGAGGTCGGCGGTGTCGGGAAACATCGCCGTGGCGAGCGCGATCAATTCGTGCGTGAAACGCCAGGCGCCCGTGGCGAGCGCGGGTTGTTCTTTTTGTTCATACACGCGCGCGATCTCGATCAGGAGATCGACCTGCAGGAGACTTTTCTCACGGGCATTGTCGGGCGTTTCTCCACGGATGAGCAGCTGAAACAGTTCTTCCGGCGACGCCGTGAGGAAGCGCTCGGAGGGAAGACTGAGGAGCCGCTCCTGCGCTTGGATGATCGCCGTCAGCGCCTGATCGACGCGTCCGGTTTCGCGCAAGCGCACGACTTCGATCAAAAACTCACGAAGTTGCTCAATCAGCCGGAGGATGTAGTCGCGTTGCTGGGACGCCATGGCGGACTCGACCCGTAATCGCGCGGGAAGTTACGCGCGTTGCGATGAATTTTCGCGGATGCTTAACCACGTCGTGGAAACGACGCGGCGTTGAGCTTCGCGGCGGAGCGTCGCCGCGTGTTTGGCGTGCTTAGCCGGAGATATATTTCCCCAACTCGGCGCGCGCGCGCTCGAACGCGGCTTGAAGGCCGTCGATCTGCGGTTCGATACCCGCGAGGCCGGCGGTTTTGCTCTGTTGTTCGAGTTCGGAGGAAAGGGTGCGAAGCTGATTGGCGCCGAGATTGGCAGCACTGCCTTTAATACTGTGCGCCGCGCGCGTGAAGGCGACCTGATCGCCGGCGGCGAGGGTGTCGCGCAATTCGGCGATACGGGCAGGCGTGTCTTCCAAAAAGATGCCGACGATCTCGCGCAGGAAGCCGTCCGGGTCATCCGGAGTGAGCGAACGGAGGTTCTCAATGGCTTCAGGATCAATAGGTAGATCGTCGGACATGCGGGTGCGTGATAGATAAAAACTAAATCGACTGACGGTGATGCGCCCGCCGAGGGAGAACGCGGAGGACTCCCTTGTTTTCGCCACACCAGCCGACAACTTTAAAATAATTACGCATCATGTGATTCGTATATGTTGATGTTTAACTTGCCTCCACCGTGTGCCGCTGTTGTCTGCCTATCTCTTCCTATGGCTACATCCTTTGTTTTCTCTTCGGAATCGGTGGGCGAAGGTCACCCCGACAAAGTCGCAGATCTTATCTCCGACAGCATTCTTGATGCGTGCTTGGCATACGATCGCACCGCGCGTGTCGCGTGTGAGACGTTCGTGAAGTCGAACGTCGTCGTGGTGGGCGGCGAGATCACGCTGCCGAAACTTCAGGATAAGAAAACCGGCCATAGCCGTCCGATCGAAACCGTCATCAACATCGGCCAGGTGATCCGCGATGCGATTCGCGAGATCGGCTACACCAACGCCGACGATGTGTTTCACGCCGACACCGTTTTCATCAACAACTACCTCACGGCGCAGTCGGCCGACATCGCGCAAGGCGTCGACGCGCGCAAAGCCGAGGGAAAAAAGCACGCCGAGCAGGGCGCGGGCGACCAGGGGTTGATGTTTGGTTTTGCCTCCGACGAAACCGAGGAGCTCATGCCGGCGCCGGTGATGTTTGCACATCGTCTCGGTCGCGAACTCACCCGCATCCGCAAGAGCGGCAAAGTGAAGTGGCTGCGCCCCGACGCGAAGTCGCAGGTTTCGGTTCGTTATGTGGACGGTGTTCCGACGGAGATCGTAAACGTCGTGATCTCCACGCAGCACACGGCCGACGTGAAGCATTCGGAGATCGAGTCGTTCCTCATCAAGAACGTCATCAAGAAGGTTCTTCCGGCCAAGTTGCTCACGAAGAACACGGAATTTCTCATCAACCCGACGGGCAAGTTCGTCATCGGCGGTCCGCAGGGCGACTCGGGTCTCACCGGGCGTAAGATCATTGTGGATACGTACGGCGGCTGGGGGCGTCACGGCGGTGGCGCGTTCTCGGGCAAGGATCCCTCGAAGGTCGATCGCTCGGCCGCGTACATGTGCCGTTGGGTCGCGAAGAACATTGTGGCCGCCGGTCTCGCCAGGCAGTGCGAACTCCAAGTCGCGTACGCGATCGGTCACCCGAAGCCCGTCAGCGTGTTTGTGAACACCTTCGGCACGGGCTCCGTGGCCGACGCCAAGATCACCGCGGCGGTTCAGAAAGTTTTCAGCTTCAAACCTGCCGACATCGTCAAGCAGCTCGATCTCCTGCGCCCCATCTATCGCCAGACGACCAACTACGGACACTTCGGCAAAGCCGGTCTGCCGTGGGAACAAACCAACAAAGTCGCCGCGCTTAAAGCCGCTCTCAAATAAACGAATCCATGGCCAACGATTATCAAGTCAAAGACATCAGCCTCGCCGAGTGGGGTCGCAAAGAAATCAGCATCGCCGAGCATGAAATGCCCGGCCTGATGGCGGTCCGCAAAAAGTTCGGTCCCGAAAAACCGCTCAAGGGCGTGCGCGTCACCGGCTCGTTGCACATGACGATCCAGACCGCTGTTCTCATCGAGACGCTGGTCGCGCTCGGCGCTGATGTGCGTTGGGCTTCGTGCAATATTTTCTCCACGCAGGATCACGCCGCCGCGGCCATCGCCAAAGCCGGCGTGCCGGTCTTCGCCTGGAAGGGCGAGACGCTCGAGGAATACTGGGACCTTACCTGGAGGGCGGTCGTGCATCCGGGCAACAAAGGCCCGCAGCTCGTCGTTGATGACGGCGGCGACGTCACGCTCCTCCTGCACAAGGGCTACGAGATGGAGCATGGCAGTCCGTGGGTGAACTCCGCGTCGTCTTCGCACGAAGAGCAGATCATCAAGGATCTCCTCAAGCGCATCGCAAAAGAGCAGCCCGGCATCTTCACCGAGCTCGTGAAGGATTGGCGCGGGGTTTCCGAAGAAACGACCACCGGCGTGCATCGCCTCTACCAGTTGCATGAGCAGGGCAAACTCCTCGTGCCTGCCATCAACGTGAACGACTCGGTCACCAAGTCGAAGTTCGACAATCTCTACGGTTGCCGCGAATCGCTGGCCGATGGTCTCAAACGTGCGACCGATGTCATGATCGCGGGCAAGGTCGCTTGCGTATGCGGTTACGGCGATGTCGGCAAAGGCTCGGCGCATTCGCTCAAGGGCTTTGGCGCGCGTGTGATCGTTACCGAAGTCGATCCCATCAACGCGCTCCAAGCCGCGATGGAAGGCTTCGAGGTCAACACCGTCGAAAGCACGCTCGGCATCGCCGACATCTATGTCACCACGACCGGCAATCGCGACATCATCACGCTCGAGCACATGGAGAAGATGAAGGACCAGGCGATCGTGTGTAACATCGGTCACTTCGATAACGAGATCCAGGTCGAGCGCCTCTACAAAGCGCCGGGCGTCGTGCGCACGAACATCAAGCCGCAGTACGACATGTTCACCTTCCCGTCGGGCAACAGCATTTATCTGCTCGCGGAAGGCCGCCTCGTGAATCTCGGTTGCGCCACCGGCCACCCGTCGTTCGTGATGTCGAATTCCTTCACCAACCAGACGCTCGCGCAGATCGATCTTTGGAAGAACAAGGAGCACTACAAGGTCGGCGTGTATCGTCTGCCGAAGCATCTCGACGAAGAGGTCGCGCGCCTGCACTTGGAGAAAATCGGCGCAAAACTCACCGTGCTCACGCAGGAGCAGGCCGATTATCTCGGCGTCCCCGTGCAAGGCCCATACAAGCCTGAGCACTATCGGTATTGATCCGCTGTATCGACGCAGCAACTACAGGCACTTTCGCGAAACCGGCTCCCTCCACGGAGCCGGTTTTTTTGTCCGTGCCCTGAGGCAAAATGAAGTCCCGACTGGGGGATAGATTTTTCGGTTATTAGGAATTTCCTTAATCCCCGAGCAGGTGGGTCGATGTAAGCGGAAGCTTCTTGTTCACCTAACTTATGAACCCCTCCCGCTTCTCTTCGCGTATCGCGCGCAGTTCTGGTTTCAGCTTGGTCGAAATGATCGGCGTGCTGGCTATCATCGCCATCCTGGCGGTTGTTATTGTTCCGAAAGTTTTCTCCACCATCGCGTCGTCGCGCATCACCAATGCCGTCGCGTCGGTGACCACCATCAAATCGGCTGTGTCGGAATTCGCCGGAAAATACGGCACCGTTCCCGTCACCACCAATAACTCCCGCATCGACGATCTCCTGATCACCGCGGGGCTTTTGGACAGCCGTTTTGTGACGAAGATCGGCACGCAGCCCGGCACGACTCTCGTCAACGGTGCCACTTGGACGCGCAACGCCGGCCAATGGGTCGCCTCGGGCGGCTCCGATCAGAGCGCGCAGTCGCGCATCATTTGCCTCGCGTCCACGACCGCCGCGCCTTCGGCGGCAGCCGGCGCGAACTTCCGTCTGAATGGTAACACGAATCTCCCGTCCGGCTCGCTGGTCGTCTCGGCGGTCATCGCCGATGTCACCGCGTCAGAAGCACGCGAGCTCAGCCTTAAGATCGACGGCGATTCGCTCAGCGCGACCAACAACACCTCCGCGGATGATCGCGGCAAGGTCGTGTACACGGCGCCCGTCAATGGTCGCACCACGGCGTACGTGTATATCGCGCACCAATAATCCTCCAAAAATTCCTGACCGGTTTTAGCGGGCGAGGACGCGTTCCCCGCCCGCCTTTGCACGCCCTCTGCAATGACCATCACTCCCACCAAGCGTCTTGGTGACCGTCTGTTGGAGGCCGGTCTGATTTCGCCGCACCAGCTCGAACTGGCGCTGCGCGAACAAAAGCGCACCGGTCGTCTCATCGGCGCGGTGTTGCAACAGCTCGGTTTCGTCACCGAGCAGGACATCGCGGCGTTTCTCGCGCAGGATGCGCAGACGCCGACGGTCAATGTCGCCAAGCTCGATATTCCCGCGGAGATCGTGTCGCTCGTGCCGTACGATTTCTGCAAAGAGACCGCCATCCTGCCGTGTAGTCGAGAAGCGGATACACTCACGGTGGTGATGGCAGACCCGTTCGATGTCGTGACGATCGATCGCGTCGAGCAGATGACGCGTCTCAAGGTCGAGGTCCTCAACGCGCCCAAGCCCGACATCCTCGAAAAACTCGCCGCAGTCTATGACCGCGAAGGTTCGCTCGATCAAACGATCGACGAGCTGATGAAAATCAGCGCGCGCAGGGGCGACGATAACACCGCGCCGATGATTCGCGCGGTCGAGCAGATCATCGCCGCCGCGGTGCGAAAATCCGCCAGCGATATCCATTTTGAACCCGACGAAAAATCGTTGCGCATCCGCATGCGCAACGACGGCGTGCTGCAGTCGTTCCTGCTCATTCCGAAAGATCTTCAGGATGCCTTCATCGCCCGCCTGAAGGTCATGGCGAATCTCGATGTATCCGAAACGCGACTACCACAGGATGGTCGTTTCAGTTTCACGCTGGGACGCCGCGAGCTGAATCTCCGCGTCTCCTGCCTGCCCACGAATTTCGGCGAAAGTGTCGTCGTCCGCGTCCTCGATAGCGGCAATTTGCTTCTCAATCTCCAGTCGCTTGGCATGCGCCCGGAAGATGAAACCGCGCTAAGCGATGCCGTCGCCCGACCGCATGGCGTCATCCTCATCACCGGACCGACAGGTAGTGGAAAAACCACGACACTCTACACGGCGCTGAATAACGTGAATCGCCTCGAACGCGCTGTCTTCACCTTGGAAGATCCGATCGAGTATCGGCTGCCGCACATCCGGCAGACGCAGATCAACGAGAAGATCGGACTTACGTTCGGAAACGGTCTGCGCACGCTGCTGCGACAGGATCCCGATGTGTTGCTGGTCGGCGAAACGCGCGATCGCGAAACGGCGCAGCTCATGGTGCGCGCCGCGCTTACCGGACATTTGGTTTTCAGCTCGCTGCACACCAATGATACCTTCAGCGCGATCCCGCGTTTGATCGATTTGGGCGTTGAACCGTTTCTGCTCTCATCGACATTGCGCCTGATCATCGCGCAACGTTTGGTGCGCCGCCTGTGCCCGGCTTGCCGGCAAGCGATTCAAAATCCTTGCGAGCACTTACGCTCGTTTAATCTGCCGGTTCCCGACGATGAAGATCCCTCGCTGTGGAAAGCAACGGGGTGTTCCGAGTGTCGTCAGCAAGGTTATCGCGGCCGCGTCGCCATCTTCGAAGTGCTCGCGATCGATGAGGACTATCATCCGCTGCTCCACGCCGGAAATGCCGACAAGATTCGTGAACTCGCGCGCGCGAAAGGCATGCCGCTGCTTTTCGACGATGGACTTCGACGAGCGTTTCGCGGCGAGACGACGATCGAGGAGGTTTTCCGCGTAGCCTACGCGACGTGATGCCATGACCACGTTTCACTACCGAGCCTACAATGCCAGCGGGCAGACCATCACGGGCGTCCTCGTGGCGGACAATGTGAGCGCGCTCGAAACGCGTTTGCGTGCGGCCGGTGTGTGGTTGCTCGAAGCGAAAGAGGGCGGATCAGCGGTGGCGACGGAAGAAAACGAAGTCAGCCGCGTGAAGGTGAAGCGAGGTGATCTCATCGGATTCTTTGTGCAGATGGCGCTGCTGCTGAAAGCAGGCATCACCTTGCCCAACGCGCTCGAGCGCCTCGCACTCGATGCGGAGGGTTCAAAACTCGGCGTGGTGCTCTCGTCGATCCGCGAGCAAGTGGCGATCGGTGTCCCGCTGCATCAAGCGATGCAGCGTTTCCCCAAAACATTTTCCAAGCAGATCACCGCGATGGTCGAGGCGGGCGAGGTGAGCGGGAAACTCCCCGATGTTTTCGAGAGCTTGAGCGGTTACTACGAATGGCTCGATCAACTCACTGCGGATATTCGTCAGGCGCTGGTTTATCCGGTGATGGTGATGTGCGCGGCGTCCGCGCTGGTGCTGTTGTTGTTCACCTTCGTGGTGCCGCGATTCGTGGGTTTACTGATCGATCTCAACCTGCGAGTGCCCGCGCTCACGCGTGTGATGATGGCGATCAGCGAGGTGCTCGTGAATCACTGGTATGTGCTGGTCGCCGTGTTGGTGGGCGCGCCCGTCGGACTGAAGCTGGCGCTGAAAATTCCTTCGTTTGCGACGGCGTTCGATCGCGCGCTGATGCGGATTCCGATCTTCGGACCGCTCATCGGCATGTTCGCGCTGTCGCGTTTCAGCCACAATCTCGCGATGCTGTATCGCTCGGGGATCACGCTGCTGCGCGGTCTCGAGATTTGCCAGCACCTCGTCGGCAATCGCGCAGTGGCGCAGGCGGTCGAGGATGTGCGGCGTGGTGTGCTTGAAGGTGTGCCGATGCACAAGTGTCTCGCGCAACAGTCGGTCTTTCCTCCCACGCTGGTCACGATGATCGCAACCGGCGAGAGCTCGGGCAGTCTCGATTTCGCGTTACAGAGCGCGGCGGACTACTACAACAAACTGATCCCGCGCCGCATCAAAATCGTCTTCGCGGTGTTTGATCCGTTGATGATGGCAAGCCTCATTGCGGTGGTGGGCATCGTGGCGCTCTCGGTGATTCTGCCGATCCTTCAACTTTGGGATGTGCGATGAGAACGGACGAAGAAGTTTCCATTGCGATAGCAGTAGCGCCGACGGCCCGCCGGGCTTGGGATGCGAACTGCCGGCGGGGCGCCGGCGCTCCCAAGGCTGCGTTCTCCTTGATCGAAATGATCGGCGTGCTGGCGATGATGGCGATTCTTGCGTCGGTGATCGCTCCAAGCGCGATGAAGATGATGGATCTCGCCGCGGTTCGTGCAGAGGAAGAAACGCTGAAAAATCTGGCGAGAGAAGTCGTACGTTATGTCCGTGATACGGGCGACGTGCCGACGGGCGCCGATTGGGTGACGAAGCTGCAGAGCTATTCGGAGCTCAACGCCGGCGAGCTCACCAACAACAAGCGTCAGCGTGCGCGGGTCTTTCTTTTCGACGCGACGACTCAGCGGGCAATGTTTCTTTCGGTGATGAGTCCTAACGCGACGCTCGGCGTGCCCACGACCCTTTCATCGCAAAATTTCCAGCGAATCTGGGACACGGCGGATAATCAGATCCCGACGACGCAGAGTTGGGCGGGATGGAGTGCGTGGAATGCCGTGCCCAACAGCCATCAACACCTGGTGATCCAGCGCATCCATTTGGGCAAAGAGCTGCAGACGTTTCCGATCGTGCTGGTTCATTCGGGCAGTGTGGGCGCGCGATATGAGGTGATTCCGTCAAGCGCCGGCATCGTCTCGCTGCCGGTCGGTGCGATTCCCGTTCCGCTAACACTGCGAGCGGGGCAGCGCGTGAATCTCTACGCGTCGCCAATGGCGACAACGCCTGCCTATACCTACGTGGTGAGCGACTCCGGCAAAACGCTGGAATTCACCAGCGACAATCGTTGGACGGCAAAATGAGTGAAACACGCACATCTTCCAGCTCTGCTCACGCGAGATCTCGTTTCCGCCGACGCTCAAACGACACGCTCGGCATTGCCTGGTTGCATGGCGAGTTTCACGCGGCGGTGTTTCGCCGGCAGTCGCTGGTACGCGCGTGGACGTGTAGTGAAACGGTGGATACATTGCCGGCGTTTGAGGCGGCCTTCGATGCAGCCACGGCGGCGGTGGACTTTAGTGGCGTGGAGGTTTTTCTGATTTTGGCGCACGAGCAGTTTGTTCACCAGCCGGAGCAGGCTCCGCCGTTTTCGGAAGCGGCCGCCCGTTCCTATCTGCGTGGTCGCGTCGAGCGTTTTGAGAAGGAACACGGACCGGTGTTGTGGGTCAGCCAGCGCATGGCGTCGGTGCGTCAGGATGCCGCGTATCTGCTGCACATGCTGCCGGCGGCGTTTTACGACGGAATCAACAGCCTGTTGCTTGCGCGCCGTTTCGATCTCACGCGTGTGCTGCCGGCATCGGTGCCCCTGCAACTCGTGCTTGAGTCGGGCGGCGTGGCCAAGGGGCAGCCCGTTCTGCTCGCCGCGGCCACTGGTTCGACGACGGCGGTGCTCGCCGCCAAAGCGGATGCGGAGGCGCTCTTCTCTCGTACCTTGCAAGCGGGCTGGGATCGCGATCCTGCGCGACTCGGTGTGGAGCTGAATCGCTCGTTGTTGTACGCCAAGCAGCAGTTTGGCGTGGCGATGAACCGTGTGTGTCTCCTGGGCGCTGCGGACGCCGCGACGCGTGCGGAGCTACAAGCGCGATGTGGTGAAGACCGCACGATCGACGTGGTCGCGTCGTCACCCACGGACTGGCTTCACGCGGTTGCCCGTCTGTCTGCGCGGCATCCGGTGAATCTCGTCGCGGGATATCTGGGACGAAAGCGTCGGAATCAACTGATCCGTCGTTCGCTGATTGCCGCCTGTTGGCTGGGGATCGCCGTGCTCGGTCTCGATGCGTGGGCCACGACGCTGCGAACTCAGGAAGCGCGCATGCGTCTGGAGGAGCTGGGAGCCAACCAAGCGGCAATGTATCAAAGGCGCGCCGAACTTATCGCGCGTAACCAAACAATGGATACGCAGCGCCGGTTCATCGCGCAGGTGGACGAAGAGCGCGTGCCGTCCGTGCCCGGAAAACTACTCGCGTACGTGGCGAGTGTGATTCCGCAGACGGTCGCGCTCACGGAGTTTCAATGTAGACACGATCCGGCGACGGCGCGTTGGCGCTTTCGGTTGGAAGGAAGAGTCGATGGCGACGAAGAGACGGCGCATGATCTGTTGACGTCGTTGCAACGGCAACTGACGCGCAGTGTGTTTCAGGCACGTTTTGATGATACGGCGCGCGTGATCGTGCCGGTTTCGATCGCCGCGGATGCACTGCCGGACTCGCAGCGTTTTGCGGTGGAAGGAGGTTTGTTTGAAAACTAAAACACCCTCGCGAGGGCAGGCGTTCTGGCAGGTGCTCACGGAAGTTCCCGGCTGGCCGGATGCCCCGGTTTCGGCGCGAGTACGACGGGCGCTGCCGGTGGTGCTTCCTTTGATTGCGCTGTTCGTTTTGGCCGTGTGGCGCTGGAATTCTCTCGAAGCTCAATTGCAGGCGTATCGCGCCGAAACGCGTCCATTGCTCGCGTTGGAGAATGAAGTTTTCCGATTGGAAAATTCCGTCTCGCCCGAGGCGGTCGCGGAACTGAACGAACGCGCGGTAGTCGCGAGCCGATTGCTCGTGAAGACGCCGGAGGAAATCACTGCGCTGATGACCGGTTTGAAAAACGAAGCGGAAGCGCGTGGTTTCGACGCAACGTGGACCGTCGGCGAGTCCGAGGAGAACGAGGATGGTGTGGTCACGTTCACGCCGGTGCGGGGAAAACTCACGGCAAAGCCGAATATCGCGGACCCTTTTAATGGATTGCTGGCGATGCTCGATCGTCTCCAAGCCGCGGGCAAACGGATCGACCTCATGCGGTTGAGCGTCCGTGTCGATGAACAGAAGTGGAGGCCCGTCGAAGTAAACCTCCGTCTCGCGCAGCCGAAAGAGCATGAAAAAGCATCTCAATAACCCCTGGATCGTCGGTGTCTTGGTCCTCATAGCGGTCGCCGTGGTGGCCGACGCGTTGATGCCTGCTCGCGAAGAAACGGGAGAGGTTCCTAACTTTGCTCACGAGCATGAGGCCCCACTGCTGACCTCTCCCGAGACTGCCGAGGCGGTGTCTTCGTCGTTCGTGGAAATCCGCGAAGCGCTCAAGGAGCTCGCGCTGAGCAACGCGCTGCGCGACCCGTTTGTTTATCGTCCCAAAGAAGTCGCGCCGGTCGTGTTGACGGAGAAGACGCGCCAGCCCGATATCGTCGAAACCATCCGACTCACGGCGTTGTGGACGCAGGGCGGGCGGACGTGGGCGTTGATCAACGGCCGCGCGCACCAAGCGGGCGATGAAATCGGCCGTCTCACGATAGAAACCGCCACGCCGGACGGCGTGTGGGTCACGCATTGGAAAGGCCGCGATTTCGTCGAAATCGGCGCCCACTTCACACTCGTGACGCCGGCCGAGGAGCCGAAATCGCTTTCAAGTTTCAACTGACAAGCCCCAGGCACATGAAAATACCCCGCCGCCGTTTTCGTATCCTATTTTTCACTACATTGATTGCCGCCGCATCTGTGCGGGCGGAGGACAATGCCGCGCCGTTGCTGGCGCCCGCGCAATCGGAGGCGTTGTTTAGTTTTCGTGCGGAGGGCGTGCCGATCAAACAGGCGCTCGCGCTCTTTGCCCGGGCGAACAATCTCAACATCATTCCCGATCTCGACGTGGAAGGGGAGGTGACGGTTGATTTCCGCGACCTGCCGCTGGAGTATGCGATGCGCGCGTTGCTCGAAGCGAACGGTTATTACTTCGTGCGCGAAGGCCGTTTGATTCGCGTGCGCAATCGCGAAACGCGGGTGTTTCAGATCGACTACATCCAAGCGACGCGGGCGGGGCAGGGCTCCAATGCCGTGCAGATCAGCTCGGGGGGCATTTCCTCGTCGGGCGGCGGCGGCTCGAACTCGGGCAATGGCAACGAAGGTTCGACGATGACCGTGACGAATACATCGACCATCAATTTCTGGGGCGATCTCGGCGACCAGTTGAAGACGCTCGTTTCAGCTACCGGCAGCTACACGATCAATCCGCTCGCGGGCACGGTGATGGTCAGCGATCGACACCTGAACGTGGAGTTGATCGCTGAATACATCCGGACGGTGACAAACAATGTCGTACGTCAGATCGATCTCGAGGTGGAGATCTACGAGCTGGCGTTGAACGATGCGTTTCAGCTCGGCGTGAATTGGCAGGCGGTTTCCAACCGTCTTGATTCGGTTGTCAGCTCGATGCCGGGAACGATCGGCATTCCGGGAGATGGCGGTTTGATCATCAACACGCCGTTGTATGGTCCCGCGGTGCCGCCGACAGGCGTGCGTGCGATTCATCAGCGCGGCGATTTCACCGCGGTGATCGATGCGTTGAAACAACAAGGCGAACTCACGGTTGTATCCAAACCACGACTACGCACCCTCAACAACCAGCCGGCCGTCGTGCGCGTAGGCCAGGACATCCCGATCTTCCTGCTCAACATCACGCAATCGCCGGGCACGCCGCCCGTGATCACGGAAACGGAGACATTGCAGACGATCACGGTGGGCACGGTGCTTTCGATCACGCCGCAAGTTTCCGGCGATGGTCTCATCACGCTCGATATCACGCCCGCGGTAAGTCGTCTCGTGCGCATGGAAACCTCGCCGCGCGGAAACACCGCGCCCGTCATCGATATTCGTCAGGCTTCGTCCATCGTGCGCGTGCGCGACGGCGCGACCATTGTGATGGGCGGACTCGTTCAAGATACGACGGCGACGACACGCCGAAAGGTCCCGCTGCTAGGGGATATCCCCTTGGTCGGAAAGGCGTTTTCAGGAAAATATGAGAGCAAGCAACGGACTGAGCTCGTATTCTTCCTCACGCCGCGAATCATTCATGACACGGCTACGGAGAATTCGGTCAAGACGGCGGCGAAGTGACCGATACGTTGGTAAACCCCCTGCGCGTGAATCGCTAAACAATGATTTGCCAGACGATCAAGGTCCTCCTCGTGGAAGACATGCTCATGATCGCGAAGATCACGGAGCAGATGTTGAAGAAGTCTCCATCGAATCGCTACGAGGCCACGCATCGCGCGCGTCTGGCGGATGCCATCAAAGCGCTCGAGACCGATGAGTTCGATGTCATCCTGCTCGATCTGAATCTGCCCGACAGCCGCGAGCTCGACACGCTCGTGCGCGTGACCGAAGTCGCGCCGGATGTGCCGATCATCGTGTTGACTGCAAACAACAGCGACGAAGTCGGTCTGCAGGCGGTGAAGATCGGCGCGCAGGATTTTCTATTCAAAGGCGATTTCAACTATCTCACGCTCGATCGCGCGATCATTTACGCGATCGAACGTCATCGTTTGCAACGGACGATCCGCCAGCTCGCGGTGATCGACGAACTCACCGGACTCTACAATCGCCGCGGTTTTAATTCGCTCAACGCGGACCTGATGCAGCGCGTGAAGCAGGCGGGATTGCGCGGCTTCCTCTGCTATTTCGACCTCGATCGTTTTAAGCAGATCAACGACGTGCATGGTCACGCGAAAGGCGATGAAGCGCTCAAGGAGTTTGCGCAAACGTTGCAGAGCGTGTTTCGGAAAGACACGCTGCTCTCGCGTTTCGGCGGCGACGAGTTTGTGGCGATGGGCATCGAGACGCAGCCCGGCCAAACGGAGCAGGCGCTCACCTCGCTCGACATCGTGCTCTCGGTGCGAAACGCGCAGGCAGGGGCGTTGTTCCCGTTGGAGTCCAGCCACGGCGTCACCTATTTCGACCATGACGATTCGCTCGACATCGACACGCTCAGCCAGGCGGCCGACATCGCGCTCTACCAAAACAAGGAACACCGGCGGCGGCAGCGTTTTTCCGGGCTCCAAACCCACGGAGAAACGCGATGAGCTTACACGACTCGCGGCAACCCGCGGTAGAAATGGCGGCGCGTCTGCGTCTCGCTTGCGAAGCGCATGATCCGTCGATCAGCGCGCACCTCGATCGCGTGAGTCACTATGCTTGCGAAGTGGCGCGCTTGATGGGGATGGATGAGACTTTTGTGTTGGAACTGAAACACGCCACGCCGCTGCACGACATCGGCAAGATCGGTTTGCCGCAGGCGCTGTTGAGCAAACCGGGACGCCTCACGCGCGAGGAAATGGAGCTGATCAAATCGCATTCGTTGATCGGATTCCGCATGCTCGAGGGCAGTCCGTGGTCGCTCATCCAGTGCGCGGCGTGCATCGCGCTTTCGCATCATGAATGTTGGGACGGCTCCGGCTATCCGCAGGGACTTGTTGGCGAAGCGATACCGCTGGCGGCGCGGATCGTCGCGGTGGCCGATGTGTACGATGCGCTGATGTCGCAACGCGCCTACAAGCCGGCGTGGGAAGAAGACCTCGTCATCGCGGAGATGCGGCGTTTGCGGGAAACAAAATTCGATCCCGCGATTCTCGATCTGTTTTTGGAGCATTTGCACGAGATGAGTCCGGTCGCGAGCGGCGAACATCGCTGAACTTTCGCTGACTGGAGCTGTTCTTGGGAGAGCCGGCGGCCCGTTCACATAATTGAAATGCATCAAGGCTGAGATCAAGCGCTCGCGCAGGGCTTATCGTGTCGATGTCGCGTGGCTTGACCTTTGCATTTTTGACGCGACGGGTTGAGAGACGAAGCCATGAAACTGACCACCATTGTGCACCTCGATGCCGACGCGTTTTTTGTGTCGGTGGAGCAGGCGCTCAATCCGCGATTGGTCGGGAAAAAAGTGGCGGTCGGCGGGCGCGAGCGCGGCATCATTTCGTCAGCGAGTTACGAAGCGCGTGCGTGCGGCGTGTACACGCCGATGCCAACCTCGCGTGCGCTTAAAGTTTGTCCGGATCTCATCCTCGTCGAACACAGCTCCGGTCGCTACGGCGAGTACTCGCGGCGTCTGTTCGATCTTTGTGCGAACCTCACGCCTTTCGTCGAACGGCGCTCCATCGATGAAGGTTTCTTCGATCTCGGGCCGTGTGGCTATCGCAGCGCCGAAGACGTCGAGCGCGCGGTGCGCGATCTCCAAACGCGAATCCGCGAGGAGCTGCACATCGGCGTGTCGTTTGGCTTGGCGACCAACAAGCTCGTCGCCGGCATCGCGAGCAAACTCAACAAACCCCGCGGATTCACGGTGGTGCCGGCAGGAACGGAAGCGGCATTTCTCGCGCCGCTGTCGATCGGACGTTTGCCCGGCGTCGGACCGAAAACCGAAACATTTCTCCAGTCGCGAGGGATCACGCATGTGCGCGATCTCTTCACGCGCAGCGAGGCCGAGCTGGAATCGATTTTCGGCGACAGCTGGCGCGACATGCTCGCCAAGGCGCGCGGCGAAGACGACAGCCCGGTGCGAGCGGAGGAAGACGATGCCAAGTCGTATTCGCAGCAGGAAACGTTTGCGACGGACATCTCCGATCGCGCGGAGATCGAGCGCGTGGCCAAGGGCATGGTCGATCATCTGATGTTTAAAATCCGGGCCGACGGGAAACGTGTGCGCACGGTGACGGTGAAAGTGCGGTATCCAGATTTTGGACACGCCTCGGCCGCGCACACCTTGCCGACGTCGGTCGACGATGAACTGGCGATTTATCCGTGGATCGCGCCTTTGTTGAAACGAGCCTGGACCAAACGAAAACCGCTGCGGCTGGTGAGCGTGCGTTTATCGGGCGTGGATTCGGGCGAGGGACAGCTGGAACTTTTCTCCGACGACACAGGCGAAAAACGTCGCCGGCTCGCGGCGACCGTCGATGCGCTCAAAAGCGCGAAAGGCCTTCAGGCCGTCGTGCGCGGCACTCAGTTGAAAAGCGCGAAGAGGACTTGAGGAGAAAAGGCGCGCGTACACAGTTCAGCGCCATGCCGATTTACGAGTATTACTGTCCCGATAATCACACGGTGTATCAGTTTTACGCCAGGACTCTGGCCCAAGGCCGCACGGTGCCTCCTTGCCCGGATAACCCGAAATATCGCATGCAGAAAATCGTGTCCTCATTTGCGGTGACCAGCGGCCGTGCGAGCGAAGACACGGGAGCCGATGCGGGAGTCGATCCCGCGGAAGATGCCCGCATGGAAGCGGCGATGGATGCGATGGAGCGCGAATTTTCGGGCGTCGATGAAAACGATCCGCGGGTGATGGCCCGCATGATGCGACGCATGGCGGAGCTCACGGGCGAAAAGATCGACGGCGAGATGGAGGAAGTTGTCCGCAAACTCGAAGAAGGCGCCGATCCCGAATCGCTCGATGAACAGTTTGGCGGCGACAGCGACGCGATGGATGATTTGCCGCCCGGGCCTGAAGCCGACGCGAAGAAGGAAAGACGTCATCGCTACAAACGCCTGCTGCGCGGTCCCGCGCGACGCGATCCGAAGTTGTATGACTATCCTTGATACACGGCATCACACAGTCGGCCGCGCGCTTATTTGCGCCGCGATTTGCATGGCGTGGTGAGATCTTTTCCCTGGTGGCACGGAAAGAGTCTTTCCCCGGCGGAAATAATTCCTAGAGCAGATAGGCATGCGCGGGAATCAACGCCATACCCCAACGAAGATCGGTCCGCTGCTGCGCCGCGGCCTGCAGGTGTGTGCATGCCTTGAAGTTGTTGTCGGGGGAGTGCGGAGATGAGGGTGCTGCATTTGGAAGATGATCCTCACGACGCCGGCTGGATTCATACGTTGATCAAAAAGCGATGGCCGGACACGCAGATCGAGCGAGTCGAGGGTGCGCGCGATTTTGAGCAGGCGCTGAAAAAGGATCCGCCGGATCTGATCTTGTCCGATTTTTCGCTGCCCGGTTTCGACGGATTGTCCGCGCTCACACAAGCGCGTAGTCGTTTTCCGGATACACCGTTCATTTTCCTGTCCGGGACGATCGGCGAGGAGATCGCGGTCGAGGCGTTGAAAAACGGAGCGACGGATTACGTGCTGAAAGATCGCAGCATCCGACTGATCGCCGCGATCGAGCGCGCACTTGCCGAAGTGGCCGATCGCTCCCGGCGCCGCGAAGTGGAGCGGCGATTGTTTCAAAGTCAGGCGCAGTTCCAAAAAATCACCGAGAACGTCGCCGATCTTATCGTGGTGCTCGATAAGGAAGGACGCCGCGTTTATAACAACCCGGCGTACCGCTCGCTCTTGGGCGACCCGGAGGCGCTGCGCGGCACGTTGTCGTTCGATGAGATTCATCCGGCGGATCGCGAACGCATGAAGCGTGTGTTTGCGGAGACGCTGCGCACAGGAATCGGGCAGCGAGCCGAGTATCGGTTTCTTTTGAAGGACGGCTCGGTGCGCTACATCGAGTCGCAAGGCAGCGTCATTCGCGATCAGCAGGGCGAAGTGACCAACGTGTTGGTTGTCTCGCGCGATGTGACCGAGCGGCGGAAAAAAGATGAACGCATTCGCGAGCAGGCATCGCTGCTGGATCAAGCGCGCGATGCGATCTTCGTCACCGATCTCGACGGCGTGGTGACGTACTGGAACGCGCAAGCGGAAGCGCTGCTGGGCTGGACGCGTGCGGAAGTGGTGAATCATCACGTCGAGCCGCTGTTGTTTCCGGATGGCGAATTTGATCGCGGACCCATTTGCAAGAAACTGCGCGAGGAAGGTCGCTGGCAGGGCGAGTTGCGCCCGAAAACCAAACAAGGCGGCACGCTGATCGTGGAAAGCCGATGGACGCTCGTGCACGGCGAAGACGGTCAGCCGACATCGGTGCTCTTCATCAACACCGATGTCACCGAACAACGACGCGTCGAAGCGCAGTTCCTGCGTGCGCAGCGGATGGAGAGCATCGGCACGCTCGCAGGCGGCATCGCGCACGATCTCAACAACGTGCTCACGCCGATCCTGGTGGCCGCGCAGGTGTTGCAGGCGAACAACCGCGATCCCGACAGCGCCGAGCTGTTGCGCACGATCGAGAAGAGCGCGATCCACGGCGCGGGGCTCGTGAAGCAAGTGCTGTTGTTTGCGCGCGGTTCCGAAGGCGAACGCATCGCGCTTCAGCTCAAACATCTCATCGCGGAAATGGCGCGCCTGCTGCGCGAGACCTTGCCCAAGTCGATCGAAGTGCGCACGCGCATCGAAGCCGGCTTAGGCGCCGTCATCGGCGATGCGACTCAGCTCAATCAAGTGCTGATGAACCTCGCCATCAACGCGCGCGACGCGATGCCGCAGGGCGGATTGTTGGAGATTTCCGCGCGCAACCTGCCGGTGGACGAAGCTTTTGCGAGCCGTCATCCAGGACTGAAGCCCGGGCCGCATGTGTGTATCAGTGTTTCGGATACAGGGACGGGCATTCCGCCCGAGGTTATCGATCGCATCTTCGATCCGTTCTTCACACTCAAACCCCAGGGAAAAGGCACCGGCCTCGGACTCTCGACCGTGATCGGCATCGTGAAAGGTCACGGCGGCGTCGTGTGGGTCCGCAGCGAGTTGGGCAAAGGCACGACGTTCGATGTCTGCCTGCCGGCGCAGCCTTTGGAGGTGCGTATTGCTTCAACGGATACACCGTCGACGATCGTGCGCGGACAAGGGCAGGGGATCCTGATCATCGACGACGAACAGGTGATCCGCGACGTGTTTCTCTCCATTCTGCGGCACTACGGCTACCGCGTACACGAAGCGTCCAACGGCCGGCAAGGCGTGGAGTTTTATGCGCGTCATCGCGACGAGATCGATCTGGTGATCGTCGATGTGATGATGCCCGGCATGGACGGCATCGCTACGATCCGCGAATTGCGAAAAATCAATCCCGCCGTGAAAGCCCTCGTGGTGAGCGGCATGTTGGACAACGACCGCCTGGACCACAACGGCGACCTGCGGAATGTGGAACTCTTGCGCAAGCCGGTGATGGCGGAAACCCTGCTCGGCAAAGTGACGTCGCTGTTGTCGGCGCGTTAGAGCATTTCCAATAAATCTGTAGCCGATGAATGAAACGGCGAAGCCGCTGGGAGCGCCGGCGGCCCGCCGGCAGTTTATGAGGAGCCGGCCAGCGGCCGGCGCTCCCAGCAGGCCCTTTCAACGGCTACGACGTGATTAAAAATGCTATAGGAGTCTTTCGCGGTCGGGCTTTTGCCACCGGCCACCGCAGCTCGCTCCCCGAGTTCACTCCGATCGTGAGTCCTTTATTGTTTGAGGTCATCAGGCGTCTTTCGACCGGCTCGCTCCCCGGCGTTGCCCGGCCTCCTGCGCCTCGCATCCTTATTGGTTCGGCTGCTCTTCGACCATCTCGAGTTTGTCCACGAGCACCTTCTCGCCCTCAGCGTGAAAGATCAGCTCTCCTGCTGCGGAGTATATCCTTTGCGCGATCGGCCACGCACGCCCCACCTCGAAAATATTCACGACCGCTAGCATCCCATTCGGGTGAAAAGAACGCCAATCTCCTTCAGCCCATCCGCGCCGGAAACGCCCTTCCGACATCAATGTGCCGTCGGGGAAGTATTCTCGATATATCTGAGGAAAGCCGAAGAAGTAGATCGTCTCCTTTCCTAGACTACCGCTCTCGTAATGCGCCGTCCAACGGCCCAACTCTACAAATGGGAGGAACGGAACTGCGATAGCGTAACCTCGAAGCTGAAGACGTCCATAACCAGCATCCACCGTCGTGTTGCTGTCGACCTGCCGCGGAATAACAACGGCGATCAGCAAGACCCCTAGCAAAGCCAAGATGACGCGTTTTCTCCGCATTTTGCCGATCGATCTCTGGTCAGCCGCGCCGGGCTGGCGACATGAAATCTGAAACGGACCCCGTCGAGGCGTTGCGCTGTAGCGGCTTCCATGAGAAGGCGTGTCGAGTAGATTGTATAAAATGGTTCACCCTTTTGGTGGTTGGTTTGCTGGGGCTGGAGCAAGAACGGGGTTCCCGGGAGTCAGGCTTCCATACGCACTCGGT
>Ga0182793_1000386_pt1 | contig 36141 bp, 34 predicted proteins | sample Passage237A_FD_130498 | JGI IMG/M metagenome (GOLD analysis project Ga0182793, IMG submission 130498) | Cellulose adapted compost microbial communities from Newby Island Compost Facility, Milpitas, CA, USA - Passage2 37A (version 2) (version 2) ... | reverse complement strand
TTCTCGGTCAGCAGGCCGCCCTGGTCGTAGCCGACGTAGCCCGGCGGCGCGCCGATCAGGCGCGACACCGAGTGCGGTTCCATGTACTCGGACATGTCGAAGCGCACCAGCTCGATGCCAAGCTGCAGGGCCAGCTGCTTGGTGACCTCGGTCTTGCCCACGCCGGTGGGACCGGCGAACAGGAAGCTGCCGATCGGCTTGTCCGGGTTGCCCAGGCCACTGCGTGCCAGCTTGATCGCCGAGGCCAGGGTCTCGATCGCCGGGTCCTGGCCGAAGATCACCATCTTCAGGTTGCGCTCCAGGTGCTGGAGCACGTCCTTGTCGGTGGCGCTGACCTGCTTGGCCGGGATCCGCGCCATCTTGGCCACGATCGCCTCGATCTCGGCGATGTCGATCAGTTCCTTGCGCTGGCCTTCCGGCAGCAGCCGCTGGCGGGCGCCGGCCTCGTCGATCACGTCGATGGCCTTGTCCGGCAGCAGGCGGTCGGCGATGTGCTTGACCGACAGGTCCACCGCGGCCTGGATCGCCTCGTCGGCATAGGTCACGCCGTGGTGGGCCTCGTACTTGGGCTTGAGCCCCTGCAGGATCTCGTAGGCCTCGCCCACGGTCGGCTCGACGATGTCGATCTTCTGGAAGCGGCGGGCCAGGGCCCGGTCCTTCTCGAAGATGCCGCGGTATTCCTGGAAGGTGGTGGAGCCGATGCAGCGCAGCTCGCCCGAGGCCGGGGCCGGCTTGATCAGGTTGGAGGCATCCATGGTGCCGCCGCTGGCCGAGCCGGCGCCGATGATCGTGTGGATCTCGTCGATGAACAGGATCGCGCCGGGGGTTTTCCTGATCGCCGCCAGCACGCCCTTGAGCCGCTTCTCGAAGTCGCCGCGGTACTTGGTCCCGGCCACCAGGGCGCCCAGGTCCAGCGAGTAGATCACCGCGTCGGACAGCACCTCCGGCACCTCGCCGTCGACGATGCGCTTGGCCAGGCCCTCGGCGATGGCGGTCTTGCCCACGCCGGCCTCGCCCACGTACAGCGGGTTGTTCTTGCGCCGGCGGCACAGGACCTGGATGGTGCGCTCGATCTCGTCGGCGCGGCCGACCAGCGGGTCGATCTTGCCGGCCCGGGCCTGCTCGTTGAGGTTGGTGGCGTATTCGGCCAGGGCGTCCACCCGGCCCTCGCCCTCGCCGCCCTCGGCCTTGCCTTCGGTCTCGCCCGGGGCCGGGGCGCCGGCCTCGGCGTCGTCGCCGAGCTTGGCGATGCCGTGGGACAGGTAATTGACCACGTCCAGGCGGGTCACGTCCTGCTGGGTCAGGAAATAGACCGCGTGCGAGTCCTTCTCGCCGAAGATGGCCACCAGCACGTTGGCGCCGGTGACTTCCTTCTTGCCCGAGGACTGGACGTGGTAGACGGCCCGCTGCAGCACCCGCTGGAAGCCCAGGGTGGGCTGGGTGTCGCGGCCGTCGTCATCGGCCAGGCGCGAGACGGAGGCCTCGATGGCCTGCTCCAGCTCGCTGCGCAGGCGCTGGGAATCGGCGCCGCAGGCCTTGAGCACGGCCTGGGCGGAGGGGTTGTCGAGGAGGGCCAGCAGCAGGTGCTCGACCGTCATGAACTCATGCCGGGCTTCGCGAGCGCGCTTGTAGCACTGGCCGATGGTCTGTTCGAGGTCTTTGCTGAACATGGCGAACTCCGGCTGGATGGCAACAATATGCGGGCTGCCGGCGGAAATTCCACAACCCCGCCGGACCACAGCGTTCAGCCTGCGGCAGGCCGCCTTCACATGGCGCCTCCGCGCGGCCGGGCCGGACCCGTGCCCGGTCGCCCGGGCTCAGGCCTTCTCCATGGTGCACAACAGCGGATGCTGGTTCATGCGCGAGAACTCGTTCACCTGGGCCACCTTGGATTCGGCCACCTCGCGGGTGAAGACGCCGCATACGCCGCGGCCGCGGGTATGCACGTGGAGCATGATCTGGGTCGCCTGCTCCAGGTCCAGGCCGAAGAACTGCTGCAGCACGGCCACCACGAAGTCCATCGGGGTGTAGTCGTCGTTGAGCAGGACCACCTGGTACATCGGCGGCGGGGCGATGGCCGGGCGGCCGGGCTCCACCAGCAGGCCGTGATCGAGGTCTTGGTCGTGGCGCGGATTACGGGGCATGGGGCCAATTATACGGACGGTGGCCGGCGTGGATGGACGCTCGGCCCCGCCCTGCCGGACAATGCCAGCCCCACATCGCGGAGGCCGCATGCGCCCGTCCACCCTTTCCCGTCTCCTCGCCGCGGCCCTGCTGCTGGCCACCACCGCCCTGCCCGCCGCCGCCGCCGACCGCTCGGTCGAGGTCCGGCTGGATGCGCGCGGCACCTCCTACCAGATCGACGAGGACGGCGACTACATGGTCGTGGTCCGCTTCGGCGAGGAAAACCGCACCCAGCTGGTGTACGTCTCCGGGCGCACCGAGTCGGTCTCGGGCCTGATCGTGCGCGAGGTGTTCTCCCCGGCCGCCCACCTGGGCCGGGACCGGGTGGACGGGGCCAAGGCCCTGGAGCTGCTGCGTGACAGCCGCCAGCGCAAGATCGGCGCCTGGGAGATCTCCGGCGACCTGCTCTATTACGTGATCAAGCTGCCCGACAGCGCCGACGCGCTGCAGCTGGACTCGGCCATCCTGATCGCCGCCGAGGTGGCCGACGACGCCGAGATCGAGTTCAGCGGCGACGCCGACACCCTCTGAAGGCCCGGCCCATGTCCATCCTGCGCCCCCAGGCCGTCGCCGTGACCGTGGCCAGCGTGGTCGCCCGCGAGGGCCGGCTGCTGCTGGTGGAGGAGCGGATCGACGGCGCCCTGGTGCTGAACCAGCCGGCCGGCCACCTGGACCCGGGCGAGACCCTGGCCGAGGCGGCCGTGCGCGAAACCCTGGAGGAGTCCGGCTGGGACATCCAGCTGGACGCCTTCATTGGCAGCTACCAGTGGACCGCGCCGGGCGGGGTGTCCTACCTGCGCTTCGCCTTTGCCGGCACCCCGCTGCGCCACCACCCGGGGCGCCCCCTGGATAGCGGGATCGAGCGGGCCGTATGGCTGAGCCCGGAGGAGCTGCAGGCCCAGGCCGCGCGCCACCGCAGCCCGCTGGTGTGGCAGGTGGCGGCCGACTGGCTGGCCGGGCGCCGCTACCCGCTGGACCTGGTCCGGGCCCTGCCATGAGCGCGGGCAACAGCCGCCCCGGCATCGTGGTCGGGGTCTCCGGCGGGGTGGATTCCTCGGTCGCGGCCCTGCTGCTGGCCCGCTCCGGGGCGCCGGTGGCCGGCCTGTTCATGCAGAACTGGGACGACGACGGCAGCGGCGAATGCCGCGCCGAGGAGGACCGGCGTGACGCGGTGGCCGTGTGCGGACGGCTGGGCATCCCCTTCCACTTCCGCGACTTCTCGAAGGAGTACTGGGCCGGGGTGTTCGAACACTTCCTGGCCGAGTACGCCGCCGGGCGCACCCCCAACCCGGACGTGCTGTGCAACCGCGAGGTCAAGTTCAAGCACTTCCTGGACGCGGCCCGCGAGCTGGGCGCCGAGCGCATCGCCACCGGCCACTACGCCCAGGTCGCCCACCAGGGCGGCCGTTGGCGGCTGCTGCGCGGGGCCGACCGCGACAAGGACCAGAGCTACTTCCTGCACCAGCTGGGCCAGGAGCAGCTGGCCGCGACCCTGTTCCCGATCGGCCACCTGCCCAAGCCCCAGGTGCGCGAGCTGGCCCGCCAGGCGGGGCTGCCGACCCATGCCAAGAAGGATTCCACCGGGATCTGCTTCATCGGCGAGCGCGACTTCCGAGAGTTCCTCGGCCGCTACCTGCCGGCCCAGGCGGGCGAGATCCGCGATCCCCAGGGGGTGCGGGTCGGCCAGCACCCGGGGGTGTTCTACTTCACCCTGGGCCAGCGCGAGGGCCTGGCCATCGGCGGCGTGCGCGGGCGTGCGGCCGCGCCCTGGTACGTGGTGGGCAAGGACGTGGCCAACAACATCCTCTACGTGGACCAGGACCGCGACAGCCCCTGGCTGCTCTCGCGCAGGATCCGCACCGAGGCCATGCACTGGATCGAGGGCACGCCGCCGGCGCGGGAGTTCGCCTGCCATGCCCAGGTCCGCTACCGCCAGGCCGAGGAGCCGTGCACGGTGCGGGTGCTGGACGATGGCAGCCTGGAGGTGGAGTTCGAGCGCGCGCAGCGGGCCGCCACCCCGGGCCAGTCGCTGGTCCTGTACGACGGCCCGGCCTGCCTGGGCGGCGCGGTGATCCTGGCCACCGACGCGCCGGTCCCGGGCGCATGAGGCGCCGGGACGGCGGGTGCGCCGGTTAGAATACGGGCATGAGTCACGACTATAACGACCGCGTGCTGGCGCTGGCCGGCCTCGCCCAGGCCCTGCACCAGGTGCGCCGGATCGCCGAGACCGGGCAGAGCGAGCCTCGCGCCGCCGGCCCGGTGCTGGATGCGGTGTTCAGGATCGACAGCCCCAGCACTGCCGCCGTGTTTGGTGGGGCCGCCGCGGTCGCTCCCGGGGCCCGGCTGCTGGCCGCCTACCTGTCCAGCCAGGCCGAGGATCCGCTGCTGCCGCGGCTGGCCCTGGCCACGATGCAGCTGGAGCGGCGTTTTTCCAGCGAGCAGGCGGTCCAGGCCGCGGTCGCCCGCGGCCTGCCGGCCATTGCCAGCCAGGCCCAGTCGCTGGGCAGCACCCACCCGGACGTGCTGGCCGCCCTGGGCCGGCTGTACGCGGACACCATCAGCCACCTGCGGCCGCGGATCATGGTCCAGGGCAACCCCCACTACCTGGGCCAGGCCGGGGTGGTCTCGGAGATCCGCGCCCTGCTGCTGGCCGCGGTGCGCGCCGCCCGCCTCTGGCAGCAGGTGGGCGGGGCGCAGTGGCAGTTCCTGTTCGCCCGTCGGGCCATGTACGAGGCCGCGGCCCGCCTGGCCGGCTGAAGCGGCGGCGCCGGCGGGCGGTTGGCGTTTTTGTGAGCGGGCAAACTAAAGGCACAGGCGGGACGGCCGATACCACGAACGTGGTTCCGCTGAGATCACCCATGGACTCCCGCTTGCTCATCCGCATGGCCGCACCTCTGGTGCTGACCCTCCTCACCCCCATCGCCGTCGGCTTCGACTGGCCGGCGCCTGCACGCTGGGCGATCCTGACCACCATGACCCTGAGCTGGTTCGGGTTTGCCGCCTGGCTGCTGCTGCGTGGTTCTTCCGCCGTGTCCACGCCCTCGCCCGAACAGGTGCGGGTGGTGCGCGAACAGGAACACCTGCTCGGTGAACTGCGCGCCTTCGTGGGCAAGGAGATCGAAGGTTCGCGCGGGGAGATCGAGCGTGCCCGCGAGCTGATCCGCCAGGCCGTGGCCGGGCTGGGTTCCAGCTTCGACGCCATGAACCGCAAGTCGCGCCAGCAGAGCCAGGCCATGGCCCGGATCATCGCCGACCAGGATGGCAACGGCGGCGTGGACGTGGCCCGCTTCGCCCAGCACGCCAGCTCGCGCATGGAGCAGCTGGTGGAGGCGCTGGAACAGGTCGCCGGGCAGAGCACCACCACGGTCCAGCACATCGACCAGATGGCCCAGCACCTGGACGGCATCTTCGCCCTGCTGGAGGACGTGAAGTCCATCGCCGACCAGACCAACCTGCTGGCGCTGAACGCGGCCATCGAGGCCGCCCGCGCCGGCGAGGCCGGCCGCGGCTTCGCGGTGGTGGCCGACGAGGTGCGCAACCTGTCCGAGCGCTCGACCACCTTCAACGAGCAGATCCGCAAGCTGGCTCACAGTTCCAAGGACGCCATCGCCAAGGTCCGCGAGACCGTCTCGCAGATGGCTTCGCGCGACCTGGACCGCTCCCGCGAGGCGCGCGCCGAGGCGGCGCAGATGCTGGCCAACGTGGCCGCCATCAACGCATCCCTGGGCGACGGCATGCGCGAGATCTCCGAGTGCGGCCGTGCCATCGACGGTTCGGTGGCCGAGGCGGTGCGTGCCCTGCAGTTCGAGGACATCGCCAACCAGGCCCTGGGCGGCGCCCATGTCCACCTGGACCGCCTGGACGCGATCAACCGCGAGGCCATCGCCCTGCAGGACCTGCTCCACCGCAGCAACGGCGTGTGCGACGAGGACCTGCTGCGCGCCCTGCAGCGTCTGGGCCAGCGCCTGAACGACCTGCGCGGCGAGTGGGAAGTCCCGCCGCACAAGCCGGTCAGCCAGCAGAACCTGGGCGCCGGTACGGTCGAACTGTTCTGAGGGTGGAGCGCCTCCCCCCGCCGGTGGCGCCGATGGCCGGCGTCACCCTACCAGGCCCCGGCAGCGCGCCGGGGCCTGCTCGCGTCTGCAGCCCGCCGGATGCGGACGCAGCCGACCTGCTGGCCCGGCTGGAAAGCCTCGCCCGCCAGGAGCTGGCCCAGCCCCGTCCTGCCGGCAACGCCGTACTGGACCTGCAGCACGCCTGCGTGGACTGGGACCTGGGCCTGCCGGGCATGCCCGACAGGCCGGCCTGAGCTGCCGGCGCCCGGCGCGCCGGTTTTCCGCCGCGGCCCGGCCCGGGCCCGCATTCCCCCCTGCCCTGTCCCCGCCTGGATACAGTGCCCAGGCCCGACGGAGGCGCGGCGCCGCCAGGACGTGCTCCAGGCCCGGCACCGCCGGCAACCGCCGCCGCCGGGCGGATCCGGCGCACAGCGGTCCGCGCCGCGCAGCCGCGCATGTCCAGGCCGGCCGCGGCCTCCGCCTCTTGCCGTATAGGGGATGCCAGCCGTGCAGGCGGGGCGCCGGGCGCCGCCATGAACGGCCGACGCCCGCGGTGCGGGCGTCAGGAGCAGGCAGGATTGGAGTCGGCCCGGACCGGCCGATCAGCGGGTCCGCACCCGTTCCGGGGCCGAGGCCTCGGGCCAGGCGGTGGACAGGCAGGCCTCGTTGTAGTGGCGCAGCCATTGGGCCAGCTCGCGCGGCGGCAGCGGCCGGGTGTACACGTAGCCCTGGATCTCGTCGCAGCCCCACTGCCGCAGCTGGGCCTGCTCCTCCGCCGTCTCCACGCCCTCGGCCACCACCCGCATGCCCAGGGCATGGCCGAGGTGGACGATGGCCTGGGTGACCTCGCCGGCATTGGTGTCGCGCAGCATGTCGGTGATGAAGCTGCGGTCGATCTTCAGGCGCTGCACCGGGAAGCGGTTGAGGTAGTGCAGGTTGGAGAAACCGGTGCCGAAGTCGTCCACCGCCAGCTGCACGCCGTGCTTCTCGAACACCTGGAAGCAGTGGCGCACGTTCTCCGAATCCAGGATCAGGGCCGACTCGGTCAGCTCCAGCTCCAGCCGGCCCGGCGGCCAGCCGGCGCGCTGACACAGGGCCACCACCCGCTCGGCGAAGCCGCGGTCGCGCAGCTGCACGCCGGAGACGTTGACCGCGATGCGGCCGAAGTTGAGCCCGGCGGCGTGCCAGGCCACCGCCTGGCGGCAGGCCTCGGCAATCACCCACTCGCCAATGCGCACGATCTCGCCGCACTGCTCGGCAATGGGGATGAACTCGCCCGGATGACAGCTGCCGGCGGGCCAGTGCCAGCGCAGCAGCGCCTCGATCCCCGGCGGATGGTCGTCACGGATGCAGACCTGGGGCTGGTAGACCAGGACGAATTCCTCGCGCTCCAGGGCGCCGCGCAGGCCGTGCTCGATCTCCAGCCGGCGCATCCCGCTGCGCTGGATCTCCTCGTTGTGCACCTGGCAGCTGTTGCGGCCGCGCTCGCGGGCCACGCGCAGGGCGCCGTGGGCGGCGCGCAGCAGCTCGTCGAAGGCCTTGCCGTCGCGGCCGAGCAGGGCGATGCCGACGCTGGCGCCGACCTTGAGGTGATCGCCGCCAAAGGCCAGCGGCTCGGACAGCGCGGCGATCAGGCGCTGGGCCGCTTCCTCGGCCTCGGCGATGTCCACCGGCCGGCGCAGGACCACCATGAACTCGTCGCCGCCCAGGCGGCCGAACAGGTCCCCGCCCTGCAGGGTGTGGTGCATGCGCCCGGCGGCGGCCTTGAGCATGGCGTCGCCGGCGGCGTGGCCGAAGGAGTCGTTGATGCTCTTGAACCCGTCCAGGTCGATCAGCAGCAGGGCCAGGCCGTGCTGGCCGTCCACGTCCTGGGCGGTGGCGATCGCCTCCTCGGCCTGGACCCGCAGCAGGAAGCGGTTGGGCAGGCCGGTGAGCAGGTCGTAGTGCGAGAGCAGCTCGATCCGCTCGCTGGTCTCCAGCTCGCGGCTGACGTCGCGGAACAGGGCCACGAAGCGCGGCGGCAGGCCGTCGCGGCAATCCAGCTCGACCAGCACCTGGACCCGGACCCGGTGCCCGCTCTGGCGGTAGAAGCACAGTTCCAGCTGTTCGGGCGGGCTGCCGTTGGCCAGCCGCACCAGCGCGGCCTCGAAGGTCTCGCGCGATTCGCGGGTGTACAGGGCCAGGGCATCGTCCAGGGTCAGCGGCCCGGGCGGCATGCCATGCAGGCGGTAGCACTCCTCGGTCCACTGCACCCGGCGGGTGCCCGGCTCGATCTCGCAGCCGCCAATGTGGCCCAGGGCCGAGACCCGGTCCAGCAGCTCGGTGCGCCAGCGCAGCAGGGCGTCGGCCTGGCGCTGGGCGGTCACGTCCTGGACCTGGCCCACCACCCGCACGATGTGCCCGTGCGCATCCATCTGCGGCCGCGCCCAGGCCTGCAGGTGGCGGGTTGCCCCGCCCGGCCCGCGCAGCTCGAATTCGAAATGCACCGGCTGGCCATCGCGGCGCATCCGCCGCCAGGCCCGGCGCAGGGTGGCCGAGGCCGCGCGCGGCAGCCGCCGCAGCCAGGCCCGCACCGAGTCGCTCTGGCGTACCCGCTGGCCCAGCAGGTGGTAGAGGTCGGCCGGCCACCAGCCGGTGTCGCTGGCCGGTTCCCAGGACCAGGAGGCCATCCCGGCCAGGCGCTGGATCTCCTCCAGCACCGTCTGCTGGCTGCGCAGCCGTTCCTCCAGCTGCTTCTGCTCGTCGATGGCGGTGTAGGTGCCGACCATGCGCAGCGGCCGGCCCTCGGCCGACCAGGCCACCACCCGCCCGCTGTCGCGGATCCAGCGCCAGCGGCCGTCGCCGTGACGGACCCGGTATTCGCAGGTGAAGGCCGGGGTCAGGCCGTCCAGGTGTTCGCGCAGCACCGCCGCGACCCGTTCCCGGTCATCGGCATGGACCAGGTCCAGCACGCTGGTGGCGGCCAGGGTGGCGTCATCGGCCGGGTAGCCCAGCAGGGCCAGGGCGATCTCGGAGCGGTAGATGCTGTTGCCGCTGATGTCCCAGTCCCACAGGCCATGGCCGGCGCTGTCCAGGGCCACCTGCCAGCGGCCGGCGCCCTCCGGGTCGGGAATGCTCAGGGTATAGGCCATCACCCCGTCCTCGGGCGCGCGCACCGCGCGCAGCCAGCCGTCCAGGCGGCCCTGCGGGCCGGGCAGGCTGCAGGCCACCGCCTGGCGCTGTCCATCGGCCAGCAGCTGGCGCAGGTCCTGGAGCAGGCCGGCGTAGCGGCAGGCGGCGTCGGGCAGGCCCAGGGCCTGGGCCGCCGGGTTGGCGGCAAGAACCTGACCTCCCGGATCCAGCACCAGCAGGGCGCTGTTGATCGGGTGCTGCATCAGGCTGGCGATCGCGCCTGCATCCACGCACTGCTCTCCTGGGGCGGACTCCGCCAACCGGAGCCGACTCTGCCTTAACGGCCGGCGGCGTGAATTGTTGAGGCCCGTCGCACTGCCGCCGGAGCCGGCCGGGAGGCGGCCCGGGGCGGCGCTGATATGCTTTGTCCCTGTTGTTTGCTCAGGGGGTCTGGATGCACGGTGGGGACGGGCGCGGTGACAGTTCCCGGGGCCGGCGCCGGGGTGCCGATCCGGCGGCGCGCGCGCGCGCGGCCAGCTGGCGCATCCCCCTGCTCTACCTGGTGATCGGTGGGGTCTGGATCCTCGGCAGCGACCGTGCCATGGCCCTGCTGGCCGGCGGCGACCCGGCCCTGCTCACCCGCCTGCAGAGCTTCAAGGGCGCCATCTACATCGCGGGCACCGCCCTGCTCCTGCACCTGCTGCTGCGGCCGCTGATCGAACGCCTGCTGCGCGCCCGGCTGCAGGCCACCGAGTCGGAGGCCTGCTGGCGGGAACTGTTCGAGGCCAACCCCGGCCCTATCTGGATCTACGACGTGGACAGCCTGCAGGTGGTCGATGCCAACCCCGCCGCGGCCGCCTTCCTGGGCTGGAGCCGCGAGGAACTGGTGGGGCGCGAGGTGGCCAGCCTGTGGGCCGATCGTGCCGCCTTCGAACAGGCCCTGGCCCTGATCCGCGCCAATCCCCGCGAACCCTTCGCCGCTACCGGGAAGATCCAGGTCCGCGACGGCAGCCAGCGGGTGGTGGAGCTGCGCAGCTCGCCGCTGACCCGCAGCAACGGCTGCCTGCGGATGGTGCTGGCGGCCGACCGCACCGCCGAGCAGGCTTCGCGCCGGCAGCGCGAGCAGGCCCTGGCCCGTCTGCAGGAAACCCAGCGCCTGGCCCGGCTGGGGTCCTGGGAGCTGGACCTGGGCAGCGGCCGCGCCAGCTGCTGCCCGATCCTGCTGCAGCTGCTTGGCCGCGATCCGGCCGGCCCGGCCCCCGCCCATCTGGACGAGGTGCTGGTGGCCGCCGACGCCGCCAGCCAGGCGCGCCTGGCACAGCTGCTGGACGACCTGGCCGGACGCCGCCTGGCGCGGATGGACGTGCTCCTGCCCTTCCTCGGTCCCGGCGGCGGCGAGCGCCTGTTGCGCCTGCGCGCCGAATACGCCGAGGAAGATGGCAGGCCGCTGCTGCGCGGCACGGTCCAGGACCTGACCGAGGAGCAGCAGACCCGGCGCCTGCTGGACGAACGCGAGCAGCAGTTCCGCGAGCTGGTGCGGATCCTGCCCGACGGGGTGATAATCCTGGCCGGGGAACACGTGATCTACGCCAACCCGGCCTGCGCCGGACTGTTCGGGGTGCAGCCGGAATCGCTGCTGGGCGAACCGCTGTCCTGCCTGGTCCACGCCGGGGACCTGCCGGCGCTGCGCAGCTGGCTGCAGCGGCATGATGGCCAGGAGGCCTCGCCGCGGCTGTTGCGCAGCGACGGCAGCAGCTTCCGCGCCGCCCTGTCCGGCGCCGATGCCCGCTACGGCGGCCAGGCCTGCCGGCTGCTGCTGGTGCGCGACCTGAGCGAGCCCGAGCGCATGCGCGACGCCCTGGGTAGCGGCAACCGCGAGCTGCAGGCCATGGCCCGGCGCCTGTTCTCGGCCCAGGAGGACGAGCGCCGGGCGATCTCGCGCGAGCTGCACGACGACATCGGCCAGGCCATCACCGCGATCCGGCTCTCGGCCCATGCGGCCATGGTCGAGGAGGATGCGCAGCGGCGCAGCGCCGACCTGGCCGAGATCGGCGCGGTGGCCGACGCCACCCTGGAGAAGCTGCGCAACCTGTCCATGCTGCTGCGGCCGCCCCAGCTGGACGCGCTGGGCCTGGAGGCGGCACTGCGCTGGCATGCCAGCTGCCTGCTGCGCAATTCCGCGGTGGAGCTGGAACTGGACATCCAGGACCTGCCGCAACGGCCCGAGCGCGAGGTCGAGCAGGCCTGCTTCCGCATTGCGCAGGAAGGCCTGACCAATGCCCTGCGCCACGCCGGGTCCAGCCGGGTGCGCCTGGCCCTGGCCGGCGACGCGGACGGCCTGGACCTGCGTATCGAGGACGACGGCCAGGGCTTCGAGCCGGGCGATGCCCGTGGCCTGGGCCTGGTTATCATGCGCGAGCGCGCGCAGAGCGCCGGCGGCCGCCTGCAGATCGACACCCGCCGGGGGAGCGGGACCCGGATCCACCTGCACCTGCCCTATGCACGGCAGGCCGCCGCATGAGGTAAGCCAAGGATGATTCCCCTGCTGCCCGAACCCGGTCCCACCCCGCTGCGCCTGGGCGCGGCCAATCCCGACCTGGTGGCCATGGTCGAGCAGGCCGCCAACGGCGGCGCGCCGCTGGTCCTGGTCCACATCGACCTGGACCACTTCGCCTCGGTCAACGAGAACATGAGCGTGGCCGTGGGCGACATGGCCCTGGACCTGCTGGCGCGGCGCCTGGAAGCGGCGGTGGAAGGACGCGGCCGGCTGTGGCGGCATGGCAGCGACGAGTTCATCGCCGCCATCCAGCTGCGCCCGGGCATGCTCCCGCCGGAGGTGCTGGCCGAGGAGCTGCTGGCCGAGGTCGAGTCGCCGCTCAGTGTCCTGCCCTACACCCTGTTCCTGACCGCCAAGGCCGGGATCAGCCTGTGCCCGACCCATGCCAGCGAAGCCAACGAGCTGCTGCGCATGGCCGAGATCGCCGCCCGCCAGGCCAGCCATGGCGACGAGCGGATCCAGTTCTACGGCGGGCAGAGCCTGCAGAACGTGCACAACGAGAGCGTGATCGCGCGGCAGATCGTCGACGCCATCCCCAATGGGGAGCTGCGCCTGCGCTTCCAGCCGGAGATCAGCGCCCGCGATGGCCGCGTGGTCGGCATGGAAGCGCTGCTGCGCTGGCAGTCGCCCAGCCTGGGGCTGATGGTGCCCGAGCGCTTCATGCCCACCGCCGAGCGCCTGGGGGTGATCGTGCAGATCGGCGCCTGGGTGCTGGAGAACGCGATCGCCCAGCTCAAGCTGTGGCGCGACGCCGGCTTCGACGACCTGTTCCTGGCGGTCAATGTCTCCACCCTGCAGCTGCTGCGCCCGGCCTTCGCCGACGAGGTCCTGGCCCTGCTGCGCAACGCCGGCGTGCCGCCGGAGAACCTGGTGCTGGAGATCAACGAAAGTGCGCTGACCGCCAATCTCAGCCCGGTCTACGACGGCCTGGCCACCCTGCGCAACGAGGGCGTGGTCCTGGCCCTGGACAACTTCGGCACCGGCGACTCCAGCCTCAGCGCCCTGGTCCGCTATCCGGTGGACATGCTCAAGATCGACCGCAGCTTCATCCGCAGCGCCCCGGCCGGGGAGCGCGAGACGGCGATCGTTCGCGCGATCATCGCCATGGGCCACCAGCTGAACATGAAGGTGATCGCCAACGGCGTGGAGAGTGAGGCCCAGCTGGGCTACCTGCGGCGCAGCGACTGCGACATCTTCCAGGGCTACCTGTTCGGCGAGCCGATGCCGCCGGAGTCGGCCGGCATGGCCCTGCGCCGGCGCTACCTGCGCCCGGAGCTGTTCGCCACCAGCAAGCAGGACCTGACCCTGCTGCTGGTGGACGACGAGGAGAACGTGCTGCGCTCGCTGGTGCGCCTGTTCCGCCGCGACGGCTACCGCATCCTGGCCGCCGGCAACGTGCGCGATGCCTTCGACCTGCTGGCCACCAACGACGTGCAGGTGATCCTGTCCGACCAGCGCATGAGCGACATGAGCGGCACCGAGTTCCTGGGCCGGGTGAAGATGCTCTACCCGGACACGGTGCGCATGGTCCTGTCCGGCTACACCGACCTGGCCACGGTGACCGACGCGATCAACCGCGGCGCGATCTACCGCTTCCTGACCAAGCCGTGGAACGACGAGGAGCTGCGCGAGCACATCCGCCAGGCCTTCCGCACCCACGCCGAGCGCCAGCCGATGCGCGGCGACGTGGTCGGCTGAGGCCGCGCGCCGGCCTCAGATCGCCTTGGGCTGGCGCAGCGGCAGGGTGATGCGGAAGGTCGAGCCCTTGCCCGGGGTGCTTTCCACGTCGATCCGGCCGTGGTGCTTGGCCACGATGCCGTAGGAGATCGACAGGCCCAGGCCGGTGCCCTTGCCCACCGGCTTGGTGGTGAAGAACGGATCGAAGATCCGCTGCACGACCTCCGGCGGCATGCCCGGGCCGCTGTCGGAGATCTCGATCCAGACGTGGTCGCCCTCGTGGCCGGTGCTGATCCTCACCGTGCCCCGCTCGCCGATGGCCTGGCCGGCGTTGATCAGGATGTTCATGAATACCTGGTTGAGCTCGGACGGCAGGCACTCCACCGGCGGCAGTTCGCCGTAGTTCTTCTCCAGGGTGGTGTTGTACTTGAGCTCGTTCCAGATGATGTTGAGGGTCGATTCCAGCCCGGCGTGGATGTCGGCCAGCTTCCAGGACTCGTCCCGCCCCGAGCGCGAGAAGTCCTTGAGGTCGCGCACGATCCGGGTCACCCGCTCGATGCCCTCGCGCGACTCGGTCATCAGCTGCGGCAGGTCGCGGCTGATGAAGTCGATGTCCAGGCGCTCGCGGGTCTGGTCGATCTCAGGGATCAGCGCCCGCGGGTCGGGCGAACGCAGCACCCGCTCGTAGGCGTCGATCAGGGCGAACAGGCTGTGCAGGTACTCCTGCAGGCTGCCCAGGTTGGAATGGACGTAGCCGATGGGGTTGTTGATCTCGTGGGCCACGCCGGCGGCCAGCTGGCCGATGGAGGCCAGCTTTTCGGTCTGCAGCAGCTTTTCCTGGGCCGCGGTCAGGCGCACGTTGAGCTCGGCGTGGCGGCGCAGCAGGTCCTGGTCGTAGGTGCGGATGCGCTGCAGGTCCTGCATCAGCACCAGGAAATGGCCGCCGCCCTCCTCGCTGTAATAGGCGTGGACCAGGAGCATGGTGCCCTGGCCGAAGGACAGGTGGCCCGCCCAGTGGCCCTGCTCCAGGGCCTGCGGCAGCGCTTCCTCGGGCAGCATCCGGGCCAGGCCCAGGCCATGCTCCAGGTCCATCGGGTAGCAGGCCTTGCACATGGCCAGTGCGGCCTGGTTGGCGTACAGGCGCACGCCCTGGCGATCGAACACCAGCACGCCTTCGTACATGCGGTCGCCCAGCGCACGCAGCACGGCCGGCGCAACCGCACGCACCTCGTCTTCGGTCATCAGGCTCACGGTACCGCCCAGTCAGTCGGGGTACCGGCAATTCTACTGCCCGGCGCGCGGCGGCGCGGGCGTCGGCGCTCAGGCCACGGCCAGGCTGCGGCGGGTAGGCAGCTGCTGGGTGACGCCGTGGGCGTCGTATTCGGGGGCGCTCTCGACCCTGCCCAGGTGGCGCAGGGCCCAGTTCACCTCGCGCCGGCGGCGGGCCAGCAGGGCGCCGTTGCGGCGGTTGGCCTCGGCCAGCTCGGCCAGGCGCTCGGCGCTGCCGTCCGGCGGGCAGGACTCGAGCTCGCGCAGGGCCGCGAGCTTGTCCTGGGTGGAGTTCACCAGCAGCTCCACGTCATGTTCCAGGAGCGCGCGGCGCTCCTCGGCCAAGGCGTGGGCCAGGCGCTCCAGCGGGCTTTCCCGGGCAGGCAGGCCGCTCATCGGATCAGGCCAGCAGGCGATCCATCTGCAGCATGCGATCGGCGATGTTGGCCGGATCGATCTTGTAGTTGCCCGATTCCAGGGCCTGGCGGACCTGCTCGACGCGGGCGGTATCGATCGCCGGGGCGGCGGCCAGTTCGCGCTGCAGGGCCTGCAGGCCGGTGGCCTCGCCAGTCAGGCGCAGGCTGTCGCCAACCTGGACGGCCTCGACCGGACCGGAGCGGTCGGCGCCAGCGGCGGCGCCACGACCGATCTGCGCGGTGCTGTGCACCGGCGGGAGCGGGCTGCTGCCTTCGATTTTCTGGCTCATGGGGATGAGTCCTTTGCGGGTTCGTCTGCGGTATCGGCCGGTCCCGGGGGGACTTTAGGCCAAGGGGCCAAATTTTTCTCGTCCGTTCAGCGGGTGACCCAGACCTCGCCGCCCGGTCCCACCCTGCCCTGCACCACCTTGCGCGAGGACAGGTTCTCCACCGACACCCGTTCGTTCTCGCCGGCATCGCCCAGGGCGCGCCCGGCCACCCGGACGGTCACCCCGCCGCGCTCGGCCACCAGGGCAACCTGGTCGCCGCGCCGGACCAGGCGCGGGGCCGCCAGGTCCGAGGCGGTCAGCACGGTGCCGGCCGCCAGGGTCCGGCGCGCCACCCGGCCGCTGGCTTCCACCGGCGCGGTCAGGGCGGCGCCGGCGATGCGCCCGGCTTCCCGGGTCTCCACCGCCAGGGCGTCGGCCGGGATCGGCTCGCCGGCCGCCACCGCCCGGTTGAGCACCAGGACCGACTGGCTGCGCCGCTGCCGGACCGGCACGAACAGGCGCCAGCCGTTGGGGCAGCTGACTTCCACCGTCCCGGCCGTGGCCTGGCGGCCCTGCAGCGGCTGGCCACAGGCCGGCATGCGCAGGGCCGGGTCCAGGTTGGCCTCGGCCTGGCCACCCGGGATGGCGGCCAGGGCCGCGGCGCGGATGGATTCCACCGGCTGGAAGCCGTCCACGGCCAGTGCTACCGACATCGGCAGGCACAGCGCGAACATGAGGGCGCGGCGGGTGAGGGTCATGGTCGGGGTCCGGACAGGCTTTACCGGCCGGTGCACTGCAAGCTCCGTGCCACGACCCGGGCGCCCTCAAGCCGGCCGGGGCCGGGCCGATACCGGCGGCATGGACCACAACGCCCTGCTCAACCGGATCGACCAGCGCCCCCGGCTGGCCGGCCACAACCGCCTGGCCCTGCTGCTGTTCCGCCTGGGCGGCCGTCAGCTTTTTGGCGTCAACGTGTTCAAGGTGCAGGAGGTGCTGCGCCGCCCGCCGCTGTTCCAGCTGCCCGGCCTGCCCAGCCAGTTCGCCGGCGCGGCCGATGTGCGCGGCCGCTCGGTGCCGGTGCTGGACCTGGGCCTGGCCATCGGCCACCCCGAGCGCCAGTCCCCGGATGACGCCGACGGCACCCAGTACCTGGTGGTCACCGAGTTCAACCGCTCGGTCCAGGGCTTCCTGGTCAGTGACGTGGAGCGGATCGTCAACATCGCGGTGGAGGATATCCACCCGCCGCCGGACCTGGGCGCCGAAAGCACCTACCTGACCGCGGTGACCCGCTTCCAGGGCGAGCTGATCCAGGTCATCGACGTGGAAAGCGTGCTGGCCGACATCACCCAGGCGCGCATGGACATGACCCTGGCCCCTGAAATGGCGCTGCCGGCCGATGCCCCGCAGCTGCAGGTGCTGGTGGTGGACGACTCGCGCGTGGCCCGCCAGCAGATCCGCAGCGTGCTCGACCAGCTGGGGGTGGGGGTGACCCTGCTCTCGGACGGCCGCCAGGCCCTGGACCACCTCTTGCAGGTCCTGGCCAGCGGCGAGAACCCGGCCCAGCGCTACGCCATGGTCATCTCCGACATCGAGATGCCGGCCATGGACGGCTACACCCTGACGACGGAAATCCGTCGCCACCCCGGCCTCTCGGGCCTGTACGTCCTGCTCCACACCTCCTTGTCGGGCGTATTCAACAACGCCATGGTCGAGCGGGTCGGGGCCAATGCCTTCGTGGCCAAGTACAGCCCGCACGAGCTGGCCGACCAGGTCCTGGCCCGCCTGCGCCAGGTCCTGGCCCAGACCCAGGCCGCCTGAGCCGTCCCCCCGCCCCGCCAGCGGCGGGGCCGGCCCTCCTGCCCCCAGGACCGGTGCTCTGGCACGGCGCTTGCCTGTGGAACGGCGATATTCCGTCCACGGGGGCGCCATGGCCAATCCGATCATCCAGTACACCGGCTTCCACGCCGACGCGCTGCAGCTGCGCGAACAGCGCCTGAAGCTGATCGCCAGCAACCTGGCCAATGCCGACACCCCCGGCTACCAGGCCCAGGACCTGGACTTCAACGCGGCCATGGAGGCGGCCAACCTGCGTCGTGCTGGTCAGGCCCAGGCCGGCGCTGGCCTGGTGGCCACCCATGAGGCCCACCTGTCCGACGCCATCGCCACCGGCCGCCTGCCCTTCCAGTACACCCGCCAGGCGGTGCAGCCCAGCCTGGACGGCAACACCGTGGACCCGGACGCCGAGCGCGCCGCCTACGGCCGGGCCGCGCTGGAGTACCGCGCCTCGATGAGCTTCTTCGAATCCAAGGTGCGCAACCTGCTCACCGCCATCACCGGCCAGTAAGCGCGCGAGGACCACAAGCAATGAGCAACCTGCCCATCTTCGACGTCGCCGGCTCGGCCCTGCAGGCCCAGTCGGTGCGCATGAGCACCATCGCCAGCAACCTGGCCAATGCCGATTCGGTGGCCGGATCCCCGGACGCGGTCTACAAGCCGATCGAGCCGGTGTTCCAGGCCCAGGCCAATGCCACCGACCCCAACCTCACCGGGGTGCGGGTCAAGGAGATCGTGCAGAGCGACGCGCCGCCGGTGCGCCGCTACGAACCCGGCCACCCGCTGGCCGACGCCGACGGCTACGTGTTCGCGCCCGCGGTCGACCCGGTCGCGCAGATGGTCAACCTGATCTCGGCCTCGCGCAATTACCAGGCCGGCGTGGAAATGATCAACACCGCCAAGGAACTGGCGGTCGCCACCCTGTCCATGGGCCGCTGAGGAGCCCGCCAATGAGCACCATCGCTTCCGACATCTATTCCAGCCTGGGCCTGGGCTCGGCTGCCTCCAGCAGCAAGGGTTCGGGCAGCGGCGAGGCCCTAGGCCAGGCCGACTTCCTGCGCCTGATGACCGAGCAGCTGCAGCACCAGGACCCGCTCAACCCGATGGAGAACAGCGCCTTCCTCGGCCAGCTGGCCCAGTTCTCCACGGTGCAGGGGATCCAGTCGCTCAACAACCAGGTCGGCGCCTTCTCCGCGGCCCTGAGCAACGACCAGGTGCTGCGCGGCGCGGCCCTGGTCGGGCACGAGGTGCTGGTGCCCTCGTCCAACCTGGCCTACGACGGCAGCACAGGCGCCAGCGGCGTGGTCGCCGCGCCCAGCCCGGGCAGCGTCGCCTTCACCATCACCGACGCCTACGGGCAGAAGGTCCACGAGTTCACCGTGCAGGCGGACAAGGCCGGTGAACTGGCCTTCAGCTGGGATGGCACCGGCGCCAACGGCAACGCCCTGCCGCCGGGCAAGTACGGCATCACCGCCACCCACACCTCCAGCAACGGCACCCAGAGCAAGGTCGATACCTACGTCAAGGGCAAGGTCGAGAGCGTCACCGTCGGCAGCAATGGCCTGTACCTGGACCTGTCCGGCATGGGCACGGTCCCGCTGGACTACGTCCCCCGGGTCAGCTGAGCCCGCCCCGCCCGCCTACCGCATCCAAGCAGGAGTCCTGCCATGAGCTTCAACACCTCGCTGTCCGGCATCAACGCGGCCAACGCCGACCTCAACGTCACCGCCAACAACATCGCCAACGTCAACACCACCGGCTTCAAGGAGTCGCGCGCCGAGTTCGCCGACCTGTTCGCCTACAGCAGCTACGGCCTGGCGCGTAACGCGATCGGCACCGGCGTGAAGGTCAGCAACGTGGCCCAGCAGTTCTCCCAGGGCAACATCGACCCCACCGGCCGCAGCCTGGACTTCGCCATCGACGGCGAGGGCTTCTTCACCGTCAACAAGAACGGCAGCCTGCTCTACACCCGCGCCGGCAACTTCCAGACCGACAACCAGGGCTACATCATCCCCCCCGATGGCGCCCGCCTGCAGGTGTTCGCGCCCAATGCCAACGGCAACGGCTTCGACGTGGGCCGCCTGAGCGACCTGCAGCTGCTGACCACCGACAGCCCGCCCAGCGCCACCACCGAGATCGACATGATGGTGACCCTGCCGGGCAACGCGCAGCCGCCCCTGCTGACCACCTTCGATCCGGCCGAGCCCAACAGCTACAACGCCTCCTCCGGCGGCGTGACCGTGTACGACTCGCTGGGCGTGGCCCACGTCCAGACCTCCTACTTCGTCAAGGGCGCCGATCCCAACGAGTGGTTCGTCTACAACTACATCGACGGCATGCCGGCCAACCCGGGCAGCAATCCCGGCGACCCGAACGCCACCCCCCCGGTCCCGGCCGACCCGGGTACCCCGACCCGCCTGGTGTTCAGCAACAACGGCGCCCTGGAAACCATCGGCACCACCACCCCGACCGACGGCCGCATCACCCTGGAGGCGTTCACCCCGGGCACCGGCGCGGGCACCCTCAACCTGACCCTGAACATCTACGGCAGCACCCAGTACGGCTCCAGCTTCGCCCTGCGCGACGTGCGCCAGAACGGCTATGCCGCGGGCAAGCTCAGCGAGATCAGCGTGTCCGAGGACGGCGTGGTGTTCGCCCGCTACAGCAATGGCGACGACAAGGCCCTGGGCCAGGTCGCGCTGACCAAGTTCGTCAATCCGCAGGGCCTGCAGCCGCAGGGCAACAACATGTGGGCGGCGACCTATTCCTCCGGCAGCCCGCGCACCGGCGCCCCGGATACCTCGGACTTCGGCCAGATCGCGGCCGGTTCCCTGGAATCCTCCACCGTGGACCTGACCGAGCAGCTGGTGAACATGATCGTGGCCCAGCGCAACTTCCAGGCCAACGCGCAGATGATCTCCACCCAGGACCAGGCCACCCAGACCGTGCTCAACATCCGCTGACCGCGGCTGAAGGCAGGACGGAGAACCCCGCATGGACAAGGCCCTCTACGTCGCCATGACCGGCGCCCGCGCCTCGCTGCAGGCGCAGGGCACGGTCTCGCACAACCTGGCCAATGCCGACACCGCCGGCTTCAAGGCGGCGCTGGCCAATACCGAGGCCTATGCCATCCGCGGCCCGGGCTACGCCTCGCGCGTGGCCACCCTGCATACCGACCAGGGCTTCAACTCCAGCATGGGCGCGCAGAAGGTCACCGGCAACCCGCTGGACGTGTCCCTGCACGCCGACCGCTGGCTGGCGGTGCAGGCCCCGGGTGGCGGCGAGGCCTATACCCGGGCCGGCAACCTGGCCCTGACCCCCAATGGCCAGCTGGTCACCGCCGGCGGCCACCCGGTGCTGGACGAACGCGGCAATCCGCTGACGCTGCCGCCGCACCAGGCCCTGGAGATTGGCGCCGACGGCACCATCTCCATGATCCCGCTGGGCGAAACCGCCGACACCATGGCCATCGCCGGACGGATCAAGGTGGTGGAGGCCCCGCCCGAGCGCCTGACCCGCGGCCTGGACGGACTGATGCGCAATGCCGACCCGGGCCGCCCGCTGCGGCAGGCGGCCGGGGACGTGATGACCACCGGGGTGCTGGAAGGCAGCAACGTGGATACCGCCGGCGCCCTGGTGCAGATGATCCAGCTGCAGCGCCAGTTCGAGATGCAGGTCAAGGTCATCAAGGCCGGCGACGAGAACGCCCAGGCCGCCAACTCGTTGCTGCGCATGGGCGGCTGATCCGGCCCCCGGCCCGTCCACAGGCGCCGCCCGCCCGGGCGGCGTTTTCACATACCTGTACGACTTCGCCGCGCAGAAGGTGCGGCGCCGCCCGGCGGCCATGCGCCGGGACCTCGACGCCGTTTCTGGCACGGACCATGCATCTGTACCGGCAACGTCCGTCAACGAGGTAACGCGTCATGAATCAGGCACTCTGGGTCGCCAAGACCGGTCTGGATGCGCAGCAGACGCGCATGTCCGTGGTTTCCAACAACCTGGCCAACACCAGCACCACCGGCTTCAAGCGGGACCGCGCCAATTTCGAGGACCTGCTCTACCAGCAGGTGCGCCAGCCCGGCGGCTCCACCTCCGCCCAGACCCAGCTGCCCTCGGGCCTGCAGCTGGGCACCGGCGTGCGCGTGGTCTCCACCTCCAAGGACTTTGCCCAGGGCAACCAGCAGAACACCGGTCGCGCCCTGGACGTGATGGTCAGCGGCCGCGGCTTCTTCGAGGTGCTGCTGCCCGATGGCAGCTCGGCCTATACCCGCGACGGCAGCTTCCAGATCAATGCCCAGGGCGAGCTGGTCACCAGCTCCGGCTACCCGGTGCAGCCGGGCATCCAGATTCCCGAGGGCGCGCAGTCGGTGACCATCGGCAGCGACGGCACCGTGACCGTGCAGATGGCCGGCGAAGCCCAGGGGCTGGAAGTGGGCTCGCTGACCCTGACCGACTTCATCAACCCCGCCGGCCTGCAGGCGCGCGGCGAGAACCTGTACATCGAGACCACCGCCTCCGGCCCGGCGCAGAACGGCACCCCCGGCCTGAACGGCCTGGGCCAGATCGTCCAGGGCGCGCTGGAAGGCAGCAACGTCAACGTGGTCGAGGAGCTGGTGACCATGATCGAGACCCAGCGCGCCTACGAAATGAACGCCAAGGCCATCTCCACCACCGACTCGATGCTGGGCTACCTCAACAGCCGGACCTGAGCGGCGTACCCGCAGGAGAAGCGCAATGAACACCCCAGCCCTCCGCTCCGCCGCCATGGCCCTGGCCAGCGCCGCGCTGCTGTGCGCCTGCGCGGCCGCCGGCGACGTGCGTCCCTACCCCGACATGGCACCGATCGTGCCGGTGGTCGCCGCCCCGGCGCAGGCCACCCCTGGCGCGATCTACCAGGGCGGCAGCGGCGGCCTGTCGCTGTATTCGGACCGCATCGCCCGCGACGTCGGCGACCTGCTGACCATCACCCTGGTCGAGTCCACCACCGCCCAGACCTCGGCCACCACCCAGGTCGGCAAGAGCAGCGACATCGGCGTGGGCGGGGTGGAGCTGTTCGGCAAGCCGGTCACCTACAAGGGCCGCGACCTCCTCTCGGCCAGCGCCAGCGCCGACCGCGAGTTCGACGGCCAGGGCAAGTCCAGCCAGAGCAACCGCCTGCAGGGCAGCGTCACCGTCAGCGTGATCCAGCGCCTGCCCAACGGCAACCTGGTGGTCCAGGGCCAGAAGAACCTGCGCCTGAACCAGGGCGACGAGCTGGTCCAGATCCAGGGCATCGTGCGTCCGGCCGACATCAGCCGCGACAACACCGTGCCCTCGAGCAAGGTCGGCGAGGCGCGCATCGTTTACGGCGGCCGCGGCGCCCTGGCCCAGTCCAATGCCATGGGCTGGCTGGGCCGGTTCTTCAATTCGCGGCTGATGCCGTACTGAGGCCCGCCATGCGCTCCCTGCTCCCGCGTTCCCGCCGCCGCGCCGCCGCCATGCTGCGCCTGCTGGCCCTGCTCGTGCTGCTGCCGTCGCTGGCCCAGGCCGAGCGGATCAAGGACCTGGCCCAGGTCGGTGGCGTGCGTGGCAACGCCCTGGTCGGCTACGGCCTGGTGGTGGGCCTGGACAACTCCGGCGACCGCACCAGCCAGGCCCCGTTCACCGTGCAGAGCCTGAAGAACATGCTCGCCGAGCTGGGCGTGCAGGTGCCGGCCAACGTCAATCCACAGCTCAAGAACGTGGCCGCGGTGGCGATCCACGCCGAGCTGCCGCCGTTCGCCAAGCCCGGCCAGACCATCGACGTGACCGTGTCCTCGATCGGCAACGCCGTGTCCCTGCGCGGCGGCTCGCTGCTGATGGCCCCGCTCAAGGGCGCCGACGGCCAGGTCTACGCCATCGCCCAGGGCAACCTGGTGGTGGGCGGTTTCGGCGCCCAGGGTGCGGACGGCTCGCGGGTCTCGGTCAACGTGCCCAGCGTGGGCCGCATCCCCAATGGCGCCACCGTCGAGCGCGCCCTGCCGGACGTGTTCGACAGCAGCGGCGAGCTGACCCTGAACCTGCACCGCAGCGACTTCACCACCGTGGCCCGCATGGTGGATGCGATCAATGCCGCCTTCGGCCCGGGCAGCGCCCGTGCGGTCGATGGCGTGACCGTGGCGGTGGCCGCGCCGCTGGACCCGGGTGCCCGCATCGGCTTCCTGGCCCGGGTCGAGAACCTGGAGCTGACCCCGGGCGCGGCCGCGGCCAAGGTCATCGTCAATGCCCGCACCGGCACCGTGGTGATCGGCTCGCAGGTGCGCGTGGCCCCGGCCGCGGTGGCCCATGGCGCCCTGACCGTGACCATCAACGAGGGCGTGCAGGTCAGCCAGCCCGGCGCTTTCGCCGGCGGCACCACCGTGGCCGCGCCCGCCTCCACCGTGACCACCTCGCAGGAGGGCAGCCGCATGTTCAAGTTCGAGGGCGGCACCACCCTGGACGAGATCGTGCGCGCGGTGAACGAGGTCGGTGCCGCGCCCGGCGACCTGATCGCCATCCTCGAGGCCCTGCGCCAGGCCGGTGCGCTGCGGGCGGAGCTGGAAGTGATCTGATGCGCATCGCCCCGCAGCCGATGGAACTGGCTCCCGCCAACCGGACCGATGCGGCCCGCATCGACCACGTGGCGCGCCAGCTCGAAGGGCAGTTCGCGCAGATGCTGGTCAAGAGCATGCGCGATGCCAGCTTCGGGGATTCGCTGTTCCCGGGCGAGAACCAGACCTTCCGCGACCTGTACGACCAGCAGCTGGCCAAGGCCCTGACCGAGGGCCGCGGCCTGGGCCTGGCCCCGCTGATCGCGCGCCAGCTGGCGCGCCAGACCGGCACCGAGCTGCCGGCCGGGCCCAGCCCGGCGCTGGATACCACCCTGCCCGCCCGCACCGCCGGCGCGGCCCGTGCCGCGGCGGCCGCCCGCGCCTACGCCAGTGATGGCGGCCAGGAGCCGATGGCCGCCACCTCCTTCGAGCGCGCCCTGGACCTGATTGCCGGACGCAGCGGCGAGGACGGCCAGTCCGCGCCCTCGCCGCTGGACGGCCTGGTCCAGCGGCTGCTGGCCGGCCCGCAGCAGGCGCTGCAGCCGCTGGCCCAGCAGGCCTGCCCGCCGGTCGACGAGGCGGCCGCCGCCGAGGCCGCGGCCGCCTTCGCCGAGCGCAGTCCCGAACGTTTCGTGGCCAGCATCTGGAACCAGGCCCAGGCCGCGGCCCGCGAGCTGGGCGTGGATGCACGCGCCCTGGTCGCGCAGGCGGCGCTGGAGACCGGCTGGGGCCGGCGCCAGATCCGCCGCGCCGATGGCAGCAGCGCCAACAACCTGTTCGGGATCAAGGCCACCGGCTGGAAGGGCGAGCGCGCCACCGCCGGGACCCATGAATACGTCAACGGCCAGCGCCGCAACGAGACCGCGGACTTCCGCGCCTATGCCTCGCCGGCCGAGAGCTTCGCCGACTACGTGCGCATGCTCAGGAACAACCCGCGCTACGCCCAGGCGCTCAAGTCCGGCGGCAGCGTCAAGCAGTTCGCCCAGGCCCTGCAGCGTGCCGGCTACGCCACCGACCCGGCCTATGCCGACAAGATCGCCGCCATCGCCAACGGCCCCACCATCAACCGTGCGGTGCAAGCCATCGCCAGCGTCTCGTCGCGGATGGCCGCCGGCGGCGCCGGCGCCGTCGTGGCCAGCGCCGCCAGCGCCATGGGCGCCATGGGCGCGCCCTTCCGGAGGTAACCGCGCATGACCGTCCTGTCCACCGGCACCGGCGCCCTGATCGCGTTCCAGCGCGCCCTGGCCACCGTCAGCCACAACGTGGCCAACGTCAACACCGAAGGCTACAGCCGGCAGCGGGTGGAGTTCGCCACCCGTACCCCGCACGACTACGGCTACGGCTTCGTCGGCAACGGGGTCAAGATCGCCGACATCCAGCGCATTGCCGACCAGCTGGCCACCTCGCGCCTGCTCGACGCCGGTGGCGAGCTGGCCCGCCTGGAGCAGCTGTCCAGCCTGTCCGGCCGCGTGGACCAGCTGTTCTCCGACCCGGCCACCAACATCGCCGGGATGTGGTCCAAGTTCTTCGACTCGGTCACCGCGCTGTCGGCCAACGCCGCCGGCACCGCCGAGCGCGAGGACCTGCTGTCCATGGGCAGGTCCCTGGCCACCCGCTTCCACCAGCTCGATGCCCAGATGCAGTCGCTGGATGGCGAGGTCAACAACCGCCTGCTTTCCGGCGCCGACGAGATCAACCGCCTGGCCGCGGAGATCGCCCAGATCAACCGCAGCCTGTCCAACGCGCTCAATCCTTCGGCCGACCTGCTCGACCGCCGCGACCAGCTGATCAGCCAGCTGATCGGCTATACCGGCGGCACTTCGGTGCTGCAGGACGGTGGCATGGCCAACGTCTTCTCCGCCGGTGGCCAGGCCCTGGTGGTGGGCGTGCATGCCTCCACCGTGACCACCGTGGCTGATCCCTACCGCCCCGAGCGCCTGCAGCTGGCGCTGCAGGCCCAGGGCAGCACCGTGCTCATGGACCAGCGGGCCCTGGGCGGACAGATGGGCGGCCTGCTGGAGTTCCGCGCCACCGTGCTGGACCCGGCCCAGGCCGAGCTGGGCCGGATCGCGGTGGCGCTGGCCACCACCTTCAACGCCGGCCACCAGGCCGGCATGGACCTGCATGGCGACATGGGCGGGCCGTTCTTCAGCCTGCCCGCGCCCCGGGTCAGCGGCAACAGCGCCAACACCAGCGGCGCCAGCCTCAGCGCCAGCGTGCACGACCTGGCCCAGCTGGATGGCCAGGACCTGATCCTGCGCTTTGACGGCACCGGCTGGAGCGCCACCCGCGCCGACACCGGCGCGGCGGTGCCGCTGACCGGCACCGGCACCGCCGGCGACCCGCTGCTGGTGGGCGGGATCGCGCTTGAGGTCTCCACCGCGCCGCCGCCCGCCGCCGGCGACCGCTTCCTGCTCCAGCCCACGGCCGGTGCCGCCACCGGGATCGAGCTGGCGATCAGCGATCCGTCGCGGATCGCCGCGGCCAGCCCGGTCAGCGCCAGCGCCGATGTCGCCAACATCGGCAGCGGCGTGGTGGCCGGGCTGAAGGTCACCGATGCCTCCAACCCCGGCCTGCTGGCCGACGTGGAAATCGAGTTCCTCGACGCTGGCCAGTACATGGTCGGCACCGACGGCCCCTTCGCCTACACCCCGGGTGACAGCATCAGCGCCAACGGCTGGATGCTGACCCTGGACGGCCTCCCCGCGGCCGGCGACATCTTCCGGGTCGGCCGCACCCCGCCGCGCTCGGGCGACAACGGCAACGCCCTGGCCCTGTCCAACCTGGACGATGCCCGGGCCCTCAATGGCGGCACGGTCAGCCTCAACGGCGCGGTCGGCGGCCTGACCACCATGGTCGGCTCGGCCGCGCGCCAGGCCGAGTATTCGGCTGACGCCCAGCAGGTGCTCTACGACCAGGCCCTGGCCGACCGCGAGTCCATCTCCGGGGTCAACCTGGACGAGGAGGCGGCCGACATGCTCAGGCTGCAGCAGGCCTACCAGGCGGCGGCGCGGATCATCTCCACCGCCGACACCATGTTCCAGTCCATCCTTGCCGCGGTGCGCTGATGAGCCAACGTATCTCCACCGGACTCCTGTACAGCCAGTCCCTGGCCAACATGCTGCAGCGGCAGAAGGTCCTGACCGACCTGCAGACCCAGCTGGCCACCGGCAAGAAGCTGGTGACCGCCAAGGACGACCCGGTAGCCGCCGGCGCCGCGGTCGGCCTGGACCGGGCCCTGGCCGAGCTGGAACGCTTCGGCAAGAACGCCAATACCGTGGCCAACCGCCTCAACCTGCAGGAGAACCTGCTGGCCGAGGCCGGCGACACCCTGGCCCGGGCCAACGACCTGGCCATCCAGGCCAACAACGGTTCTCTGTCGGCCGATGACCGCCGCTCCATCGCCGCCGAGTTGCGTTCCCTGCGCGAGCAGCTGCTGAGCATCGCCAATGCCACCGACGGCAGCGGCCGCTACCTGTTCGCCGGCAGCGCCGATGACAGCGCGCCGTTCAGCAAGTCCGGCAACAGCGTCACCTACAACGGCGACCAGACCCAGCGCCGGGTCGAGATCGCGCCGGAAACCTTCGTCCTCGATGCCTGGCCGGGCAGCGAGATCTTCATGCGGGTGCGCACCGGCGACGGCACGGTGCAGGGCCTTGCGGCGGCCGGCAACACCGGCACCGGCCTGCTGACCGACTATGGCCGCAGCAGCACCGGCAGCTGGAACGGCGAAGGCTTCACGGTGGTGTTCACCGGCGCGGACAGCTACGACATCGTCGACGAGGCACTCAATGTGCTCGACAGTGGAACCTGGGCCAGCGGCGACGACATCAGCTACGGCGGACTGCGCCTGCGCATCGAGGGCGAACCGGCGGCAGGCGACAGCTTCGGCATCGGTCCGGCACCTACCAGCGATGCGTTCTCCACCCTGGACAGGCTGGTCGCGGCGCTGGAGGACGATGATCCCACCCTTGCCGGCAAGGCCGCGCGCCAGAACGCGCTGCAGGCGGCCATGCGCGACGTGGCGCGGCTGGCCGAACGGATGATCGACGCGCGTGCGGCCGGTGGCGCCCAGCTGGCGATGATCGACGCCGCCGAAGCCGTGCGCGAGGCAAACGACGTCACCATCAAGACCACGCTGTCGGAGATGCGCGACCTGGACTATGCCGAGGCCATCTCCCGCTACCAGATCGAGACCACCGCGTTGCAGACCGCGCAGCAGGTGTTCGCGCGGATGCAGGGCATGACCCTGTTCGACCTGATCTGAGCAAGCCGCCGGGCCGTGCCCGGCCTGGAGCAGCAGCAAGGCGGCACCCTCGGCGGGGCCGCCTTTTTCTTTAGGCCCTCCAGGAAAAAAATATCCGGAATATCTCCGCCCGCAGGCCTAAATTCCCCGCGGGCACTGCCGTTATCCAAGCACGGCGGGAATACCGCCAGCGTCCAAACCAGGCGCAAGCAGGCAGAAAAACCGGGAAGTCAAGAGATTTTTCGGCGAACCCCTAAAGCTTCCGGCCAAGACGCCGTTACCTAAACCAGCAGCGGCATCGGTCAGATGATGACCCCCCTGCGGAGGCTCCGGCCACCACGAACCGCCGGGTCAATATCGCCAAAGGAGATATAGCAATGTCCCAAGTCATCAATACCAACGTGATGTCGCTGAACGCCCAGCGCAACCTGAACACGAACAGCACCAGCCTGGCGACCACCATCCAGCGCCTGTCGTCCGGTCTGCGCATCAACAGCGCCAAGGACGACGCCGCCGGCCTGGCGATCTCCGAGCGCTTCACCACCCAGATCCGCGGCCTGGACGTGGCTGCCCGCAATGCCAATGACGGCATCTCGCTGGCCCAGACCGCCGAAGGCGCGATGGTGGAAATCGGCAACAACCTGCAGCGTATCCGCGAGCTGGCGGTGCAGTCGGCCAACGCCACCAACTCGGCCACCGACCGCGAGGCGCTGAACTCGGAAGTCAACCAGCTCCTGAAGGAAATCGATCGCGTCGCCAACCAGACCAACTTCAACGGCACCAAGCTGCTGGACGGCAGCTTCTCCGGCGCCCTGTTCCAGGTCGGTGCCAACAGCGGCCAGACCATCGGCATCAACAGCATCGTCGACGCCAACATCGACTCGCTGGGCAAGGCCGGCTTCGCTGCCACCCAGGATTCGACCAACGCGATCGCCTCGGGCACGGCCACCGCCGCCGCCAGCCTGAGCGGCCTGAAGGTGAACAACGTCGACATCAGCGCGGTCAAGGTCGCCGCCGGTGATTCGGCCATCGACGTGTCCAAGAAGCTGGCCTCGGCGATCAACGAGAGCATGGACAAGACCGGCGTGTACGCCTCGGTCGACGCCGCGGGCAAGCTGAAGCTGGAGTCGCTGAAGGCTGGCCAGGACTTCTCCTTCTCGGTGACCAGCGGCAGCACCCTGGCGGCCGGTGCCGCGGGCATGAGCTTCGACTTCAGCGGCATTGCCGCCACCGCCACCGTCGCCGCCAATGGCGCCGCCGGCACCAACTACCTGAAGGACCTGGACATCTCCACCTTCCAGGGCGCGCAGAAGGCGCTGGAAATCGTCGACCTGGCCCTGACCTCGGTCAACAGCTCGCGTGCCGACATGGGTGCGGTGCAGAACCGCTTCACCTCGACCATCGCCAACCTGAACACCACCTCCGAGAACCTGTCGGCCTCCCGCAGCCGCATCCGCGATGCCGACTACGCCAAGGAGACCGCCGAGCTGACCCGGACCCAGATCCTGCAGCAGGCCGGTACTGCGATGCTGGCCCAGGCCAACTCCTCGACCCAGAACGTGCTCAGCCTGCTGCGCTGAGGCAACGCCTCCAGGGTGGCGCCGGTCCGCCGGCGCCGGAGGCCCCATCCGGAAACGGATGGGGCCTTTTTGTTGTCTGGCGCCAGGCTGGTACGTCGCTTGCATGCGGCCGGGGGATGGCGCGACTCAAGTCTGCGCGCCCCCTGCCGCTATCCCAGGCAGGGTCCCTGCGGCCGCGGACCTGCGCGGCCTGACCGGAGGATTGGATGGCAAGCACGATCAACTTCAGTGGCCTGGGCTCGGGCATCGACACCGCCTCGCTGGTGGAGCAGCTGGTGCAGGCCGAACGCCGCCCCGCCGAGCTCCGGATCAACACCACCGCCAGCAAGGTCAACGCCCAGCTGTCGGCGTTCGGCACCCTCAAGAGCACCCTGTCCAGCGCCCAGTCGGCCCTGGAAAAGCTGGTGGGCAGCGCCGACACGCCCAGCTTCAAGGCCAGCGTGCCGGACAAGGCCGGCTTCACCGCCACCGTCGCCAGCGGCGCGACCGCCGGCAAGCACGAGATCGAGGTGCTCAGCCTGGCCAAGGCGCACAAGCTCACTTCCGCCGCCTTCGCCAAGGACGCCACCGTCGGCACCGGCAAGCTCGAGATCAGCGCCGGCGAGAACAGCTACGAGATCGAATTCGCCGAGGGCGCGACCCTGGAGGAGATCGCCGCGGCGATCAACCGCGCCGCCGGTGGCAAGGGCGTGACCGCCAGCATCATCAACGCCGATGACGGCCAGCACCTGGTCCTCAATGCCACCGCCGCCGGCACCGGCGGCGCGCTGAAGGTGGTGGCCAGTGGCGGCGACGGCGGCCTGGCCGCGCTGGCCTACGATCCCGATGGCGCCCAGGCCATGGGCGAATCGGTGGCGGCCACCGATGCCCAGGTGCGGGTGGACGGCTTCCTGCGTACCTCCAGCAGCAACACCATCAGCGACCTGATCCCGGGCGTGATCCTCAACCTGGCCGAAGCCAAGGCCAACGAGAAGTTCGCGCTGACCATCAGCGCGGACAACAGCGCGCTCAAGGCCAACCTGGCCTCGTTCGCCTCCATGTACAACGCCGCCATCAGCGTGCTGCGCTCCACCAGCAGCTACAACGCCGAAACCAGGACCGCCTCGGCGCTGACCGGCGACTCGCTGGTGCGCAGCACCCAGCAGCAGTTGCGCAACCTGGTGGGCGCGCATTCGGTCGCGCTGGCCGACCTGGGCGTGACCATCGCCAAGGACGGCACCCTGAGCGTGGACACGGCCAAGGCCGAGGCGGCGCTGGCCGACGATCCCGACGCCCTGCGCAAGCTGCTGGGCAAGGACGGCAACCTGGCCAAGGGCCTGGACGCGATCTTCGACGGCCTGCTGGACAGCAACAAGGGCTCGATCACCCAGCGCACGGACAGCCTGAACAAGCGCATCTCCGACCTGTCCGACCAGATGGATGCGCTGGACAGGCGCATGGAGGCGCTGGAAGCGCGCTACACCGCCCAGTTCACCGCCATGGACACCCTGGTGGCGCAGCTCAACAGCACCAGCAGCTACCTCGCTTCGGCCCTGGCCCAGTTGGCGGGCGGCAACAAGTAAAGGAAGGGACGACGGCGCCGATAACCATAGCGTCGTCATTCACGGGTGCCACAGGGTCACGGCATCCGCCAGAAACCAGGAGAACGCCATGCTTGGGGCCAGCCGTCGATACGCCGAGCAGTACCGCAAACTCGAGGTGTCCGGCAGCGTCACCGACGCCGATCCGCATCGCCTGATCTCGCTGCTGCTCAACGGCGCCTGCGAGCGCATCCGCCTGGCCAAGGCCTGCCTGGAGCAGAAGGACCTGGCCCGCAAGGGCAAGGCCATCGGCGAGGCCTGCGCCATCGTCGGCCACCTCAACGGCTCGCTCGACCACGAGGCCGGCGGCGAGCTGGCCAGCAACCTCTCGGCGCTGTATGACTACATCATCCAGCGCCTGACCGAGGCCAACCTGCACAACGACAACGCCGCCATGGACGAGGTCCTGGGCCTGCTGGGCGAGATCAGCGCGGCCTGGAACGCCATCCCCCTGGAGCACCGCCAGGTGCCCCAGGCGGTGGGAGCGGGAGCGTGAACGAGACCCTGGCCGCGCTGCGCGCCGACCTGGACGCCCTGCGCCAGGCCCTGGGGCGTGACGACTTCGCCGGCGCCGGCCAGATCCTGGCCGCGCACGACGAGCGCCTGCGCGGCTACATCCGCAGCGTCGGCGTGGACGCGCCGGTCGAGGCACTGGGCGAGCTGCTGCAGCTGCAGCACCAGCTGCAGGCCGAGATGGTCCAGGCCCGCGATGTGGCCGCCGAGGCCCTGCGCAACCTGCGCCAGTCCGGCCAGGCCAGCCGCAGCTACCAGGAGCTGGCGCCGTGAACGCCGCCTGGCCGCATGCCGCCCAGGCCGCCGAGAGCGGGCTGTTCGGCGAAGGCCTGAGCTGCGAGGCGATCCTGCCGGTTGAATTCGTCCCCGGCGCCGCGCCCGGGCGCCTGCCCCAGGCCGAAGCCCTGCTGCGCGGCCTGGCCCAGGTCGAGGACCTGCGCAGCGAGGACAGCAGCGAGGAGAAGCGCGGCGAGCTGCCGCTGCTGGCCCAGCGCATGGATGCCAAGCTCGACCTGGTGCTGGCCATGCTCGGCCGCCTGCTGCGCCAGTCCGGCCCGGCCCTGGCGGCGCGCCCGCTGCGCTGGTCCGCGCGCGGCCTGCGCGTACTGCTGGATGCTTCCACGCCCGCGCCCGGCCTGGACACCCCGGGCCTGGTCCGGTTGCAACCCTCGGACTGGCTGCCCGACGAGCTCGAGCTGCCGGCCCTGGTCTGTGCCAGCGCCAGCGATGCCGCCGGCACCTGGCTGTGGCTGCGCTTCGCGCCGTTGCCGGCCGACCTGGAGGAGGCCATGGACCGGCACCTGTTCCGCATGCACCGCCGCCAGATCGCCGGCGCCCGTCGGCGCTGAGTCCCCGGCGCGTTCACAGCGCCGGCGCGATGGGCTAAGGTGGCCCCGCCATGGCCGATCCCTCGTTACTCCCGTGCGCGTCCTGATCGTGGACGACCACACCCTGGTCCGCGCCGGACTGGGGCGGCTGCTGCAGTCCTTCGTCAACGTGGATGTCGTCGGCGAGGCCAGCAATGCCGACCAGGCGGTGGACCTGGCCGAGTTCCACCGTCCCGACCTGGTCCTGATGGACCTGTCCCTGCCCGGCCGCACCGGCCTGGAAGCGCTGAGCGCGATCCTGGAGCGCCTGCCCCAGACCCGGGTGGTGATGATGTCCATGCACGACGACCCGATGCTGGTCCGCGATGCCCTGGACCGCGGCGCTGCCGGCTTCGTGCTCAAGGACGCCGCGCCGATGGAACTGGAGCTGGCCCTGCGCGCGGCCATGAGCGGGGAACTGTTCCTGAGCCCGCGTATTTCCTCGCGCATGATCGCGCCGCTGATCGGCCGGGGCCGCGCCGAGAAGCCCCAGGGCGTGGCCGGCCTGCCGCCGCGCCAGCGCGAGATCCTGGCCCGCCTCGGCCGCGGCCAGAGCAGCAAGGAAATCGCCGCCGAGCTGGGCATCAGCGTCAAGACGGTGGAGACCCACCGCGCCCGGATGATGGAGACCCTGGGCCTGCGCCGTGCCAGCGAACTGGTCCTGCTGGCCGCCAGGCACCAGAACGAGCTGGGATGAGACGGTCGTCGCGGCGATTTTTCGACGCCATCCGGCAGGGGCGGTAAGGTTGTAAGGAAAACCCTTACAATGTGTCAGGTATTGACTGACACCCCTAGGGTTACACCCGATTCAGCCCTCGCCGCCCAGGGCGCAGCATGTCGCTCCAGGCGTCGCCAAACCGACGCAGGACCGGGGAATGCAAGATGAAGGCCACAAACGCCCTCCAGCTTGGACAACAGCTGCACCTGACCCCGCAGCTGCTGCAGTCGATCCGGCTGCTGCAGCTTGACGCCCTGCAGCTGCAGCTGGAAGTCACCCGCGCCCTGGAACAGAACCCGCTGCTGGAACTGGAAGAGGAGGCCGAGGCCAGCCTGGCCCAGGACGGCGCGCCGGCACCGGGCAGCGACGTGGCGGTGGAAACGGCGGCATTCGATGAGCTGCCCGAGCCTTCGATGTGGGACGTGCCCGGCGCCAGCTGGAGTGGCGAAGGCGAGGACCGCATGCAGCGCATTGCCGAGCCGGCCTCGGCCGACCCGGCGGTGCGCGTGCTGCAGCAGCTGGCCCTGGAACTGGACGCCAGCCAGCTGGAGATTGCCGCATTCTGGCTCCAGCACTGCGACGAGGCCGGCTACCTCGAGGGCGACCACGCCGACCTGCTGCTGCGCGCCCAGGCCGAGTTCGACGTGGACGCCGCGCGGGTGGAGGCGGTGCGCCAGCGCCTGCTGCATGGCGAGCCGGCCGGCATGGCCGCGCGCGACGTGGGCGAGTGCCTGCGCGCCCAGCTCGACGCCCTGCCCTCGCCCTGCCCCGGGCGCCCGCTGGCGCGCCGGATCCTGGCCGGATGCCTGGCCGAGCTGGCCGCCCACGACCACGCCGCCATCGCCCGCGAACTGGATGCCGAGCCGGAGGACGTGGCCGAGGCGGTGCGCCTGCTGCTGTCGCTGGAGCCGCACCCGGCCCAGGCCGGCACCGACCCGGCCGAGGCCGGCTATGTGGTCCCGGATGTGGTCACCTGGCATGCCGACGGCCAGTGGCGGGTGGCACTGAACCCGGCCACCACTCCGCGCCTTGCGATCAACAGCGCCTACGAGCGCGCCCTGTCCCAGGCCGGCGATGGCGAAGGCGCCGGCCAGCTGCGCGAACTGCTGCAGGAAGCGCGCTGGCTGACCCGCGGCCTGTCCATGCGCTATGACACCCTGCTGCGCACCGCGCGGGTGATCGTCGAACGCCAGGCCGCCTTCCTGGAACAGGGCGAGGAGGCCATCGCCCCGCTGACCCTGAAGGAAGTGGCCGACGCCATCGGCATGCACGAGTCCACCGTCTCGCGCATCACCAGCGGCAAGTACATCCAGACCCCGCGCGGGACCCTGGAGCTGAAGCAGTTCTTCGCCGTGCGCCTGGAAGGCGCCAGCGTCTCCGGCGCGGCGGTCAAGGCCATGGTCCGGCGCCTGATCGAGTCCGAGCCGGCCGGGCGCCCCTTGGCCGACGACGCCATCGCCGCGCTGCTGGCCCGCCAGGGCGTGAATATCGCGCGCCGCACCGTGGCCAAGTATCGTGAACAGCTCAACATCCCGTCGGCGCGCGAACGCCGCCGGGGCAACGCCCCGGCGCTGGCCCGGGCCGGCTGACCAGGACATGAGCATGCGCAATCTCCGAGTACTGCTGGTGGACGACCACGACGGTTTCATCAACGCGGCCATGCGCCATTTCCGCAAGGTGGAGTGGCTGGAGATCGCCGGCACCGCGGGCAATGGCCTGGAGGCGATCGAACGCTCCGAGGCGTTGCGCCCGGACGCGGTGCTGATGGACCTGGCCATGCCGGAAATGGGCGGGCTGCAGGCCACGCGCCTGATCAAGGCCCAGGACGACCCGCCCTACATCGTCATCGCCAGCCATTTCGACGACGCCGAGCACCGCGAGCACGCCATGCGCGCCGGCGCCGACAACTTCGTCAGCAAGCTGTCGTACCTGCAGGAAGTCATGCCGATCCTGGAGCGGCTGGCGCAAGAGGAAGTGAAATGAGCGAGTCGCGGATCCTGGTGATCGACAGCCAGGCAGATCGCGCCGAACGGCTGTGCGGATTGCTGGAGTTCATGGACCTCAACCCGCGCTGGGCGGCGTCGCCGGCCGACGTGGCCACCAGCCGCCAGCGCCCCAGCGACTGGATGGCCCTGGTGGTGGGCGAGCTGGACGACCCGGCCGCCGCGCGCAGCTTCTTCGGCTGGCTGGGCGGCGCCCCGCTGCCGCCGCCGGTCCTGCTGCTGCAGGGTGACACCGCCGCCTTCGCCCACGAGCACGGCCTGCACGAGGCCGGGGTCTGGCCGCTGGAATCGCCCATCCGCCACGCCCAGCTGGAAGCCTGCCTGCGCCGGGCCAGCCTCAAGCGCCTGGATGCCGAGCAGCAGGCCGGCGCCGCCCCGGACAGCGGACCGACCGGCTCCAGCCCGGCGGTGCAGCGGCTGCGGCGGATGATTGGCCAGGTCGCCCCGTTCGACACCACGGTGCTGATCCTGGGCGAGTCCGGCACCGGCAAGGAAGTGGCCGCGCGCGCGGTCCACGCCCAGTCCGCGCGCCGCGACGGCCCGTTCGTGGCGATCAACTGCGGCGCTATCCCGCCGGACCTGCTGGAATCGGAACTGTTCGGCCACGAGAAGGGGGCCTTCACCGGCGCCCTGAGCGCCCGCAAGGGCCGCTTCGAGATGGCCGAGGGCGGCACCCTGCTGCTGGACGAGATCGGCGACATGAGCATGCCCATGCA